>Ga0056128_1006081_pt1 | contig 15226 bp, 7 predicted proteins | sample WorMetLIZISLAND2_FD_71113 | JGI IMG/M metagenome (GOLD analysis project Ga0056128, IMG submission 71113) | Marine gutless worms symbiont microbial communities from Max Planck institute for Marine Microbiology, Germany - Olavius geniculatus... ...
AGGTGAGAAACGGAGGCAGATGAAGATGATAACGTGTCCTGATGATGTGACAATGACGTTATGATGAGAAAGGTGATGAGACAGGCGAGCAGATGCATGATGAATGATGATATGATATGACCAAATACAGAAAATTCTTTGAACGCAGGAAACCGAAATTTTAACTAGTAAAAACTATGTTTAATGCTGAAAATTTCATACGCAGATCGCTTGGGTTTATCTCTAGTTATTTCGGTGCAATTCGCTCTTGAAATAGGCCATGTGTGTCGCAGGCCAAATCGCCAGGCTTGCCGTGGATATGAAATTTGCCATTCATATCTATATTCATATCCATAAATTTTCCGTGGATATCCATGAATATATCCATGGATATCAATGGATGCATCCATATCTACAGACGCCTATCGTGCGTGCATATAGCCACTAAATTTTCGCGAAATACAGCAGTCCCAGAGCGTCCATTCCCCAGGCATTTCTTTTGTGAAACTGTTAAAAATAAATAAAAGTAAAAAATAAAAAACATTTGAAATATGATTTTAGAAAAGTATTTCCCGGCTGTCATGAAAATCTACCGTAATTATTTTATCGCCCTTGCTACAGCCGACCGTTAGGTTGAGCCTTGGGTATGATATGTCCTCTCTCAGTCGTCTTTTTAACCGTAACAAATGTATTGTGGCTAAACGTTACGTCGTAAGGAGTTGGCGATACCGTTGGATATAGGGCGATAACGACTACCTATAAGCTGTTGAAAGTAACCATGTCTCTATCTGCAGCTTTTTGGCCGCAATTTTGAATGCAATGCTTTTGCCTGCAGCCGTCACTGACGTGCGCCAAATTATACCGTATCTTATCCTAGCAGTGATTTTTGCGTCCAGTATAGCAACGTCACCAGATCGTGTATGGGACTGCAGTCACTCTGGAAAATCGCTATCTTTCCGCAACCGGAAGTCGGACACTGGCCTTCAGATATAGGCGGTACAGTCGGCCCATCGCAGCAACAGTTGGGATTTTTGTTTTTGTTCTCAAAAACGCATGTTGCATTCATGCATGTATGCCTACAGGTATAGATAGAGTGAACGCTTTGAAGAACACTTGGTTTGTACTTCCTACTACATTAAATTTGTTAGGAATCCAAAACGTTTGTAATTTTGTTATTGTTTGATAAAAAAAGAATAAAAATAATCTCACAGATTGATAGACCGCTCTTACAGACCCTGTAGGCTGTAGCTGCATTAAGGGAGCCTACTTCTAGGGTAGAAAACAAAAGAAAAGGGAAGAACAGAAGGGGAGTGGCAAAAAGGGATGGCTGAGAGGAAAGGAGAGGGAGGCCTTGAATGACTTTCATGCTGAGGGGGCGAAGTTTTAAGTTACGCCACTGGACGGACGGACAACTTACGGTGGCTATACGTACGGTGTTTTTGATCTAAGCTCTCAGATATTTGACGGGCGGTTTTGACAATTTAAACAATAACGCCGCTGTGCATGGTGTGACCGCGTCGGTGTGATACCCCGGTTCATGGGCCCTGCCGACTAACTATCCAGATCCAGATTATCGCATTCGCAGAAGGCCTATCCGCTAGGCCTATCTGAATGTACATTTTCCTGATTACGCTGACCTCCGTGGCGGTTACTTATTATAAGAATGTTAAAAAAATTATATTTCACAAAGCAGCGTAGCAACGCAGTTTGTTAAAGTATGGCTAGATATTTAATATTAATGTTATGGCAGATTCTGCACAGAATATGCCAGTGAAAATTTTTTTCAAATTTTTGGCGAAGATTTGGAGGCATACATTTTTGGCTCACCCGTTAGAATGATGCTATGCACGTCATGCACGTAGATTCTAATTCCAATTCAGTTCAGCCGCTGCGAGTCCGTGATACAACGTGACATTGTCATTTCTGAAGGCTAATCTAGTCAAGTCAGCGTATGTTAGGGACGAGGCGGTGAGTTCTAGCGCGCTCCAACAGTCAGCGGTAGATTGAAGTCTACGACACATCCGGATTCAGGACCTTTACATCACAGCGCACGTCGAGCATGTCGTGTCCTTCGATTTACTCGCGTGTGTTCTCCTGATAATGTAGCTGTCTATATGCGAATGACTATAAAAACGATGCACTGTTGTCACCACTTGAAGAGAATGTGTTTGCAATGTTTGTATCTTTAGATCATATGCGCCGTGCTCGTAGTACTTTGACTACTGTCCGTTGGACCAAATGTTGTTACTTTTCGGTGACATGTCTGAGATATTTGAACAATTACTTGCAATTACAATGGGCTATACACTTTTATTTTAATAGGCCCAATGCGATTAACATGCACGTCGAAAAAGTTTAAAAAAATAACAGTATCACCAAAAATTTGGGGCAGGGCCCAACGTCAGGCCGCCCGGTGCCGTAAGTCCGATTGTCTATTTTGGTCCACGACTGTTGATTCACCAAGCCGTCGATTATGAATGTTGCAAAATGCCTCTTCCCCAGAATGCTTCAACTGATCTCGCTGAAATTTGGCCTCGATTTTTTACAAGCAAGGATCGTCATTTATACGGCGCGTGACTGTCTGAATTATCTGTGTTTTTGTCTTGTTGTTATATTTTTTGGTGTTTATTTTTCAGTGTTTGCATGTGTTTTTATTGTGTTGTACGTAACGTGTTCTTGAAGTGCAGTTTGCATTTATAATCTGTTTGTGATGAAGATGATAATGATGATTTACCCTAAGTTTGGTCTTGCTCTATTTTGTCCAGTTTCGGAGAATTGAAAAAATAAAAAAGAAAAAAAGAAAGAAAAGCAACGCAAAAAAATTAAGACCTCTTGTTACTACGTATGGACGGCCTAATAATATTTGACGTAGCTTACATGTTTACGTGCAAAGGGCGGATTAAGCACTGAATGCTTCAGTCGCAGAGTGCAAATAACTACTTACTGACAACGTTGGAAAGGCTTAGCAACTGGACCGTTGCATATCATGTCGGCAGTCGGCGCCAACATCTCTTTGTGGTTTTTTCGTTGTGTTTTAAGCTGACCGTATTTGAGTAACGGTCGAACTTATGGTACGGATGTCGTCTGTCGTCGTTTGTCCGTCGTCCGTCCGCCGTCCGTAACAAAATGTATTGTGGCTAAGCGTTAGGTCGTGGGGGGAATTTTTTACACGAGTAATTAGCCATGTGTCTTAGGCATGCACAATTTCAGGCTCAGCGATCTAGTGCAAATGGAACATTTTTAAATTCGTGGTTGAATGAAGGGGGTGGGAAAATGTGCGTTTTCAACGAAAAACTGCGTATATTTCGATAACGGCGAGAGATGGGGCCAAAGTTACTAATACGGAGTGGCATGCGCCGTTTCAGATAAGATAAAAATCATCGACCTTGAATAACCTTGAAGCGCTATTGTGGCTAAGCGGTGCGAGATAAAGCCCAGGTTGCTATTGATTACTAATAGGAAGTGTCATATTGCTTTCAAATGAGATGTAAATCATCGACTTTGGATTACTTTAAAAATCACCAGTGTAAGATTTGAAATCAAACGTTAAAAATCGTGATTTAAAATCGATTTTTTGAATTGTGATTTTAATTCAAAATTATTTTAAATTAACTGATTTTGATTTCAAATCAATTATTTGGCGATTTTGAGGATTTAAAATCGTAGTGAAAAATGAAAATCAATTGGTGACCACGTCTCCATTTTAAGTCGCCTTGAACGTTATGCGAGCAAATGACTCGTCCTACTAATCGCAGATTAACTTCGACTACAATGGTTGTCAGTGATCTAAGATCTAAGTGATCTAAGTTAATCTGCGAGGTTTTTTTAGTGCATTCGTATGCTAAGCGGCTTGAGTTTAATTTGAAATCTGATTGTTGACAAAGAATTAAGCATAGTCCACAAGACCTATCCACATTGCACATTTGTGCAAAAAAAAACGATCGCTTAGCCTGCTTAGGCCTAACAAGTTACAAAGTGACTGTGTAACTTTTCGTCACTATGTTAAAATTTTTAACAGAGTTAGTTTTTTTTCCAAATCGATTAATTCCATACCTTAACGAGTTAGTCTACGCGTTGTGGTTGGACAACTCTAAATGATCGTGTCATGATTCATGACACACAGGCCTCCACAAAAATACGGGGAAATATTTCAGTGATTAATTCAAAAAGTCGACTGTACTGCAGTTGTTTAATAAAGCAGAAGAAGAACACAACAGCTACGAAGACAACAACGATATAGGCCTAGTGTGTTGAGTGGGCGACTGTGCTCTGAGTGCAACAGCAGCAGCAGCAGCAGCAGTACTGTAACGTTGCTAGGTGCGCCTCACGGAACGCGGCCGACTGTCGCTGTGTCCATCGCGCAATTGTCGTCTCAGCTGAGTCGTGGTTGTCGTGCGGCGTCGGCGCAGCGGAAACGCCAGCGGAGAATGCGACGACGACGACGGCTTCTGCAGCAGTTCAAACAGTTTACACGTTTACACAGTGACGTTGAGTTAACAAGGCCGTCACAAGGTCAAGACCAAAGGCTCGGCCTGCAAGGCATTATCATCACTTCGTCATCATTTTTGGCCGACCGTGTCTTTGCCGCAATAATGTATGTGTCTGTCGTCTGTCTGTAACGCACGTATTGTGGCTAAACGATAGATCTTACCGGAAACTATCTGAAAAAGTCATTAGGGTTGCTTGACGGTTACTCTGTGGTACATACCAAGTTTGACCCCCCTATAACGCTACCGTTTTCCCAAACGGGCTTAAATTATTTCTTTTAACATGATATAACGCTTGACGAGATGACCACGCGTCATGCCTTTTACACTAGCGTTGACTGTAACGTTCCAAAGCAGCATTAACGTAGCGTTCATGGAACTGTAGTCACCACTGGTAATCGTTTTCTCTCCGCGACCGGAAGTCAGAGCTGGCCTTTGGACATAGGCGGTACGGTCGGCCTTTCCTAGATACAGCTAGATTTCTTGTTTTGCCAGAAAACACAGCTTCAATCCGCGGCGGCAGTGCGACACGTTTTGAGATCGAAGCACTATGAATACGCAGTAGCCTACAGCGCCAAAAGACTAGTGTAATGACCAGTGCTACTAGTGGCTAGCACGCTGATTTCAACATTCTTCCACTAGCCAGATTAATAGTGAAGGTTAGAGATCCCACCACGTCTTAAAGACGTCGTGAAAAACACAGTCAGCTTTAGATTTACTATTTTTGTAATACTGGACCAAAAAATGAGCGGTTTACTTTTTGAGTCTCTAAGACTCAGCCCACTCTGCATTATAATGTCAGCAAAGGCATTGAAGGACGAGTAATCGGGCCTACGCAACGTCACGTACAGCACAGGCATCAAAAAAGAGAATATAAATTATCCGGCTCGCTGATAGAAACGCGTATGAGCGACTTGCACGTAATATACACCAGTCATTGCGTATCGGCATAATGGCCGAAAGCATAACACGCAATGAATATAAAGTAATCGGACCTAATGGCACCGCAAACAGCCTTCCGTCACGTTGTAATCCTGTAGTGATACAGCAAAGAAAGCCGCTTAGAGATATATATGATTTGATTATGCCATTGATCTGCAGTCGAGTGTGAGTTACCGCTTTTATTTTTTCTCAACTGCCATCACGTAATTAACGAGCCAGTAGACAGTGAATACAGTGAATCCATTGACACGAACGTCGCCGTACGTCGACGCATCAGCGGTGTGAACGGGGCTTAAATCAAAATGAGTCGGTTTTACTTTGGCCTGCCATTGCCGTCGCTATATGTATGAATATCATCAATACTTAGCCCCGTTATCGCACATGGTTGGTTTGTCGTTCAGTCTGTCCGTCAGAGACGTTAAGCGGACTTTCCATCCAATTCAACGCACGCAACATACGTAGCGAACGCAAGAAAACGCAGCTGACGTAGGCCTAGCTGACGTAGCTGATGCAACGGCTAAACCGTAAGAACAACAAAAAATTTGAGCTAATGCTCACGAGACGCGCGAAAGCCTACAGCACTGTTCTTGTTCGCAAATTGTTTTAGTCCATCTCCACTCTCCAGCCATTTCGTCGGAATTCACTTTTGAAGTGTGCGACGCAGCAGAAGATCGCAAAAATCAATAAAAACCCTTATTATGGGAGTTCAGAGTCTTCCAAAGTCATCGATGTAGATACGACTAAAAAGCTTGTCACTAGTGCTTGTACTGGTAAGCAGCATGCTCATGCCTATTCGCAACCGTTTTTTACGCGCGAAAGCAGCTACTGCTTTCAGCGCGTCTTAGCCATCGCAATTCTGTCCGTCTGTCCGTTTGTCACACGAGTGAATCAGTCAAAAACGGTCTAAGCCTAGGATTACCAATTTTTTTTTACTCAAGGTACACTTTCTAATGATGATAAACGTGATAAAATCAGACGAACGGACAGACAGAATTGCGATGGCTAAGACGCACTACAGCAGTACCCGCTTTCGCGCGTAAAAACGGTCGTTGCGCCAACTTCGTCAGTTGCGTAAGCACACTGTTTACATTACATGTCTTCAAAAACATTTAACTTTGAAATTATTGTCGTCAAAAATTGTTTTGCGGCATTTTGAATCGTTGTGTAGCCTACTTTGGTTGAGTGTGTATTTTCTGTTTTCTTAGCAAGCTACTTACAAACTGCTTATGTTGATGGCTGTTTGTGTTTGTGTTTTTCTTTTTATATGCAGTTGCAACTGCCATTGACTTTTTTGTCCATTAGAATACTTTGCAATGGCTATGACACTTTTTATAATTTTAATAATACATGAAACTTGAGTTTACATTTGAGCACCCGGTACTTTGGCGGTGTGTGGTCGAATAACGGCAACTGCAGATAAGAATAATCACAGGCGCGCGGTAGCGCAGCCCTGTGTTAATGGCGACCGGCTAAGTCAATGGAGAATGGCAAAATTTGACTCCGCGTAGATCCGAAACCCCTCAATCGATCGACACGAAATTTGAAACAAGTGATTACGTCCGCGAGACGACCCTCTGTCCAAAATTTTGTACAAATTTGTCCATTGGGGGCTTCTCGGCAAATGGGTGAAATCTGACGAAAAAATTTCTAGTATATAATTATATATAGGCCTACTTTTTTGTTGACCGACCTACAGGTCAGACCGCCCGGCGGATTTTCACGCGCATGGCTCGGACAACGCGTCCTTACGCAAGGGTCAAACCTTTTCGGGGACCGAAATTCGAAGTTAATATCTAACCCTTGAAAATCCCTTCAAAGTCGAAAATTGGGCCTAAAACGGACAGAAATTTTTGGCCAAAAACGTTCCTGGATAAAAATTTCACCCATAAACGGCCCCTAGTCGTCATCGTATGCCCTCAGAAATTCCAAATATGTGGTCATTTTGGACCCCCTACTCACAGGTCACGTGACACGAAGCATGCGCAGATTGCGCAGTGAACTTTTGGTCTTTAACATGGGCAAATGCAACTTTGTGGTTTTTCTATCTCCGTAACGGTGCAAGATAGACGCATGGTTCCACCAATAGGAAACCACATATGCCGAGTCCAATGGTCCCGTGACCGATGACACCACATGACCCCAAAAGGTAGCTTGGCCTGTCACAAGACACGCGTAGGTGGCATTTTACCCTAAGCATAATAGTGTCACGCTACTGACGTCATCAAAGCAACCGTCACAACGTCACAATACCAGACGCTGTACGGCGGCGCTACATGCAATCGTTAATTTTTTTTCTCTTATTCACTGTTCTGCTTTCAGCGATTTTCACGGATGCACGTTTTGGCTTTTGCATCGCTTACGCGTCACTGAATGCGTAAAAATTGAATGCAACAGCCTTACGTTGCCTGCGTTGCGTTGAATGACAAGTAATTTGAGAAAAGCTCACGTGACGCGCGATAGCAGCGGTCCTGCCACATGGGCAATCGTGTACAGCATGCAATAAAATAACAATGCGTTTTGAAAGAGTACCCAAATTTGAGGCCTTTGTACGGAAAAATCCTTGAATTTAAGAGGTCGAAATTTAAACTGTTAAAAATAGACGTTCTATGCTAAAAATTTCATAGGCCTACACAGATTGTCTAGGTTTATCTCCAGTCATTTTGGCACAGTTCACTCTCGAAATGTGCACCGCAGCCGAAAATTGCAAAAAAAATACTAGAGTTTAAGGTTCAAAGTCATTAAAGGTTATCGATGTTGACACCATTCAAAAGTTCGTCATTAGCGATGGGTATGATAAGCAGCATGTCTGTGCATATGCAACTGTTTTACGCTAGTCGAGCTAATAGCGGTAAAATAACCACTTTTAGGAGGTACCCCTCTTTGATGCTTACCTGCGCATGTCTCCTTAAACTTAGCGGGTCGAAATTTGAATTGCTAAAATCTGAGTTTAATGCCGCAAATTTCATTCTCAGGTTGTATTGGTCTATATTCAGCCATTTCGTCGCAATTCACGCTTAAAATGTGCGCTTCAGCCAAAAATTGCGAAAAATTCACTAAAACCCCTTTTTGGGAGTTCAAGGTCGTTTATGGTCTTGCTAATGAATCTAAAAAGCTCGTTGCCAGTGCTTGTTGTGACAAGCAGCATGTTTGTACCTATCTGCAATCGTTTTCACGCTACACGAGCCAATAGCAGTAAAATTACCACTTTAGGGGGTACCCCTCTCTGACGTCCGCGTGCGCAGGCCTCCTTGAACTTAGGGAGTCGGGACTTAAACTGCTAAAATCTACGTTTAATTTTAATGTGCAAGTTGTCTGGGTCTATCTCCAGCCATTTCGGTGCAATTCACTCTTAAAATGTGTGCCGCAGCCCAAAATCACGAAAAATTCACGAAATTTCTTAATTTTGGGGGTTCAAGGTCATTTAAGGTTATCGATGCTAATAAAATTTAAAAGTTTGTGTCCAGTGCTTGTTGTGACAAGCAACATTGTATCTAGCTATCTACAACCGTTTTTACACCAGAAGAGCCAATAGCGGCATAAGGAGGTACCCCTCTTTGACGCTTTTGTTCGAGGGGAACCCTCTCACCTAGGGGCACGAAATTTCGTCACGATAAACTAGTGTCTTTGAGGCAACGCATAATAAAAATTTCGTGATCCTAGTTTGCACAGTTTTGATATAATACAGCAGTGTGACGGACGAACAGACGGACAGATGGACAGACAGACAGACGCCCAGCCTATGGCTAAGACGCGCGAAGCATTCTGCTATCGCGCGTAAAAACCAGGCTTGAATTTTTAGAAAGGCTTATCTGAATTTTGGTGCTCTTTCTGGTTATATTCTGGCCCATTCTGTCGTTAGGTAGGCTTCGGTTTGGATCCCGAGGTTAAATTGAAAACGTCGTACTGGAAAATGTCTGCTGTTGAAATGAAAACGGAAAAAAATCAGTTCAATTTTTTACTCTTGTTCTTGTTCAATCTCATATTTTTTGGTCCTGCATGCCTTATCGACCCACCCTGGTAATGTCGTAAGGTTACGCGAAGAATTATCATGTCTTCAAAACATTCAGAGGAAAATAGAGCGTTAGCCGATGAAGCAAGAACCAATGGGCCGAAAATCGAGACCAAAGGACGAGAGCAGAATGGGATTTTGGAGAAAAGGCAGCCAGCACGGAGAGCACTGTAAGACTGTAAGCTCCCACAGCAGAGCTCGGGACAGAAGTTAAACTGTTGGATGAGTTTTTTTTAACAATTTTAGCACCCAATATAAGCTCCATATACGTGGCTAATCTCAAAGCGCAAAGCCTGCTTGTCGGTGCGTTCTGGAGTAAAACTGGACACATCGGAGAGACAATTTTTCCAGTCATGTGTAGAATAAGAAACTCTAGATTAAAACTACCAGCTCTAGCCATGATGTAGTTCGGCAAATATTCTACACCACATCCCTCGCGCCTCAAATTCGCCCGTTTCTTGTTGACATTGCATGCTATACAAATTCACTTACTTACTTACTTGCTGACTGGTGTATCGTACGTAACCTGGCAAGCGACGACGAAGCCAAGATGTGGCGCGTCGTCAGTCACAAACTCCCGTAGTCCCGGACAGCAGGGCGCCTCACACAACACCACGTCCATCAGGTACTTGAAACCCTCGTTACAACATACCACCTTCACACACACATACGTACATTGAGCATCAATTGACTACCGTTAGTATTATTAGCATTTTACCCCTGGTAGTTAAAAACTAAGCCAAACGTTAAAAACTACCGGAATGAGCAGGGAATCGATGTGTCGCACGCACAAGAATAGCGTCGACGGGCTGCAAGAGTACTATTATTAAGAGTACTATCATTATTAAAAATTGCAACAGAGTATACCATGCAAAATAAAATGACTAACCCTACTACTACTATCAATACTAATAACCGCAATTAGCGCCGTGCATACGGTAGTCCGACTGCGGCCGACTTCTCCGTACTTCAGCTTAAAAGCTTAAAGCTGGTCAAAGGTCAGGGGACGGCCGCATGTGTCAGCTCATTGTCAGATTATGTCTCTGATTTAATAAGTGATTAAATGCACATCTTAAGGCAATAAAACATGACATAATACTCGGAAAAATTTGCAGTGAAATGCCACTAACGATCCCACCTCACCTTAAAAGCGTCTCTACGCAACCTTGGGACATACTAATGTTGGCGCAACAGGGGCGGGCTGTCGCGATGTCATATTTTCCACGACTGGATTTCTATTACGTCACATCGAATGTGTCTGTAATGCGGTGCTCTGACATTACAGGCTTTTAGTCGGTTTTACATGTGTATACGCTACGTGCTTCAATGCAGAACAAAACCCGATGTATAGCAGATGAAAAATGAACACCTACGATGGTTTGCTTCTATTAGTTCTTTATGTATACGCTTTATGACAATCTGTAATGTATAGACCTACAAATGTAACGAGACATAATAATCCTCAGATAGTGTTGAAACGTACGCCTACTAACAGCTAAGCCTACTTATTTAATGACTGATTGGCAGTATGTTTTGCGTGGGACGAGAGAGTGATAAACAGACGCGATACGAAAAAGTTGTAGTTGGACAGTAATATTTCGCAAGATAGTGTGCCTACAAATTTGAATTGCTGTTACATCAATGTTATAATTTTCGGCAATTCGCATAAAATACAAAAAGTAATAAAGTGGCTCTACCATTCAAAAATATCGTCTAAGATAAGTGGCATTTTTGGCTCGCTGGGTGGGTCGCAGCGAGAATTAAGCCAAAATAGCCCTGCTTGAGAGTCTATATAATTCCACGAATTCTCGATAACTATGGCGCGATATTTGCGACTAGTTTCATGATTCGAATCGACCAGATATCTCAAACATTCGCCAAAAGTAGTGCCGCAAAAAGTTCCCCCCACGCACAGTACATTCGCGTTGGGTAAATGCGGGGGTCACAAATCTAGGCTTTTTCAGCTCACCAGCACATGCTTTCGCTTTTCCGCGAGCAGAAAATCCTTAGTTTATCCCGCTTGATTTGTGGCTGCTAAATTCATTCAGTCTGATATTTTAAACCCGCTTTACTGCTGTGGACCAAGGAGCATTCTGCAAGAAAAGTTGTGTGGAATTCGAATTGCAGACACAGACGAACGTGAATGCAAATTACTTCGCGAATGGACAGAATTGAATCACGGAATCATTGCATCAGAGATCTAGCAGTGACGGTAAACGGGCAAAGTCTTGAGCGATGACCAAATGTGCGATACAACTAAACTAGTTTCAGTTTGATCGCATGCGATTTTGCGTAGGCCCTAAGTTTTGTTCTAGTTTTATTGCACTCGTAGAGCTTGGTGATCGTTGATTAACACTTTGAGCAATCACTGGTGTATAATTAGTCCCGCCCTGACGACAAACTGCAGAAGTCTGATAAAAAGTAAGCTGGTGTGGCGTAACAACTTATCCCCCAAGAAAGTGGGCTTCAGCATCGCTAAAGTATCCGAAAAATGTTTCCATGCAAAATATTGCATTCGGGCAGATAAAAAATCCTAACAACCCCAACAACAAAAAGTATCGTTTTGAGGGATAGTTTTTAGCGTGCGGCATAGGCCTACGTTTGGCCTAATTACGAATTTTTTTTAGAAAAGATCAAACCTTCGCGCTTTGTGCAAATAAAACTGATTATATAGAGACCTATACTGTCTTGTTTGATGCAGTACTCAACGGTACCGATTTACTTGTGATCAATTTACGCCTACGATGCCGACGCGGCTTAACTAAACAGTTGAGTCGAGCTAAGTCGCGTCGGCGTCGTAGGTGTGAATTGGCCATTAATTACATACAAGACGTTGCATGATGTCAGTTTAAAAACACCAAATATAGTGACAATAACAGCAATGTTACTGCAAAGTTAATGTAAAACACCAATAACTTTATTTAGATTAGGACATCACATTAAAATAAATACTTTTTCGCATAAGCACGAAATATATAATTAAACGAATATCAAGGAAAAATAAAAGCATATTGTACGCATGCAGTAAAAAGTTAATGCATAATTCGTCTTTACAAAATAAGAAAAAAGCTGAGTAACTGCAGAGTTTGGTAGGATATGTAGCATTTAGGTGAGGATATTACATTTAAATACACTTTACATACAAACCACAAAATGTATATCTTTGATCACAATTTTCGTAGGTATATACGCCTTATGATGTCACGATTTCCACACACGAAGCAGACTACACGACTGACTTGGGAAACATTAATTACACGGCTTATGTCTAACAGTGTAATCAGATAAAAAGTATCGACGTCAATTTGATTACTGTTTGGAAGCATCGATACGCAGCTGTGTGGCGTGTAAATGACTTGCACATGAAGATTTTTTTTGTTAGAGAAAGCAATAGCTAATATTCTACTGTGGACAATAAAACGTTGTCAGAAGAAACGTATGAATGGCAAAACCGGATGTGTACATCCAAATATTGAGCGAGCAAACGGATCCGCGCAACGGATAGGCCTACAGTTTGCTATTCATTGCAGGCACGTGCGTATCTGACGAGTTGTCAGGGACTCGATACTTTCTGTGGAGTAAAATGCTACAACGCAACAGAAAACGTGGACGACAAAGATCGCTGTCCAGCGTTTATTATATTTTGTCAACGAAAAAACAAATTTAGTCTGCATCAAGATTCCAGGAACTTTATTCATTCGCACTCAGTCCTTGACAAATCTTGGAAAACTCAAAGGTCAAGGTCCCAAGGTGGTGCAACCTTCTTTGCAGGAAAAACGTTTCAAGTCGGTAACGGATATGCTTCTGCATACGGGGCCCATTCAGACCTACTACAAATCAAGCACTCTAAGCTACTCGAACGGTTTTATCGTTTCAGATGTTTTAATTGCGATGTCAATTTCCTAAAATAAACAGCACCACCGCCTGTTTTAGTCTTACTGCTGCCTTAATATGCTGGATTTTGCGACCCAATTCTCCCGTTTGTCATAGGCAGTGGCACGCAGTTAAAGGCGTGATCCAGTAAAACGTTTAATAATTTAGATTCGTGCAGTTAATAACATGAAAATCTATCTTGAGACCTCCCTCCACGGCAAACTGATGGGCGATATCGACTTACTGATTAAGTCCTTCAGAATCTTAGATGAAAGCTGTAATCGCGGTTTAGTCTTCTGTATTTATCTAAGGAAACAAGTATAAGCTCAATTTCTCACACTGCAATACTCTCAGCAGTGTTTGTCTGTCGCCGATTGCGACGCTGCGTGACTAGTAAGATTTGAGACTCAAAAATGGACGACGTCGTCTCCTCTGCAACAAAATGCGGAGTGGAACAAGCGTCAAACAAGAAAAACGTAATTTTCCAGAGTTTCAGTAAGCATGTCTCAGATCAGGATTATCGGTGTATTTACTGTTTAAATGAGATGTAATAATTTTACGTTTTGGTTGCAGTTGTCCTATATCTGCATGACGATCCAAAGTTGGACGACTCGAAAAACTATAAATATAGTCTCATTATTGTGAACTGCAACTCTGGGCATTGGCTTCCTGTGAGTCGAGTTAGGATATGGTTGGGTCAGATGAAGCCACCCATTATGGCTAACTCTGACGTCTATGCGTTTCAGACACAGTGCATACTGTTATACGCCCACTTCAAGTTTTGATCGACAGAGAGTGCCTCCATCGCTGAAACAAACGACGCTGTGCTGCCGAGACGAACATCTCCATTCTTTGCCAGGTGACATATTTCCCAAACTATTGATGGAGTAAAAATATATGACGTGTGTGCGTGACACCGTATCTCTACTATTCGCGTCTTTCAAACTCGTAACTTATCAAAACACGCCACGCGACAAAAACGATTGCACACTTACGTCAGTCACAACCATCACGCAATGGTGCTCTAACCTGCAAAATCCGCAGAAAAAAATTATTAACTACAAGTCCAAAATCCAACGAAAATCCCCATACGGCCTTACATCTGTAATAGCCTAGTAGGTTTATCAAGCTGCCGCAATTAGAAATTGTGCGTTTCAAACTTATTAGGCCTATTTGCGACAAAAAATGCAATTCGTAGTATTGCGCCCGAATGCGACGCAGAACGTTCATAAAAAGTTTAAGATAAAATATTAAAATTATAAAATAATTTTCAAACATTTTCATCGTTTTAGTTTAAATACCGTTAGCAATAATCGACAAGTAGCCTATAGACTCCTTATACACTTCGTTTCGTATATTTTGTTAACTACTTTAATTTACCTTAGCACTGACTTTTTGACTTTATGCACTTTTGATCAGCAAGTTTTGTATCGATCCTTTTGTTTTTGAGTTACAAATCTTTGTTCGCTCATAATAACAATGACAGACACCGTTTATACTCGGTGACCTTTATTAGCTCTCAACTATGCAAGTGTTCAGCAAGTTGCATCTATTTAAAGTAACATTCGCAAATCGTTTTAGAATCACATAGGCTATGCCTACTCGTTCGTTAGCTATGGCGCATTTCGTGCATGAACAACAATATATGTAAAAAAAAACCTTAACAGTTTAAAACTGTGTGTAAGGACGATGTGATGATACTAGTCCTCTAAAACAGCAAAAATCATTTGGGTAACCTTAGATGGAGCTATGCATATGGCGTTCCTACGAGCTGACTTAAGTTGGTAATCACTAACATAGTCTAAATCCTTTTTCATTTGATGTTATTTGTCGTATTAGGCCTACTTGCCCAATGGTTACTAATTAGCGTAGCAGCCGAAAATGTTTCTGTTATGGCTTAGCTAATAGTAACAAGAAAGCGAATATATGACCCTGT
>Ga0056128_1006083_pt1 | contig 15225 bp, 9 predicted proteins | sample WorMetLIZISLAND2_FD_71113 | JGI IMG/M metagenome (GOLD analysis project Ga0056128, IMG submission 71113) | Marine gutless worms symbiont microbial communities from Max Planck institute for Marine Microbiology, Germany - Olavius geniculatus... ...
TCTAATAAATGTTTCTTTACTCGCCTACGTATACATAAGTATATTATGCTTAGTTTACGTGTTGCCATTTAAAATCCATTAATCAACCAAAGTCTACTGCAAGCACACATGTCCTATGTCACATCAGAAAACTACTGTATGTAACACAGCATAAAGAACACAAATTTGACATTTTAGCTGTTTCACGTTTAATCGAAGGTACAATTTACAGAGAAAAAAAACTGAAATCATAAATCCTTGGGGGTCCCCCCTAAATGACGCCCCTGCTGCAGATAGATTTTATGGCAGAATTAATTTTGATTTTAATGTATTTTGCATATGAACAGCGAGACTAGTATTAATTAATTAATTTTTTTGGCATTGATAATTGCACATGTTATATGTCACAGTTAAGTGTCTAGCGTGATTTGCTATGATTTTTTATATTAAATTTTTACCAGTTTCCAACATCTACACTCTGGTTGAGGTCACATTTTCATATGACATACTTGGCTTAGAATTTACAAGCTTTGGTTTTAGCGGTTTTATGCTAGTCTTAGCAAAACTTGACTTTACCCATTTATTTTGCTATATTTCGTATGTCATAATTCATACCTATCTGAGCTTAGTATGCAAACTGTATTTCTACAATGATGCACTTGACTGTGTATGAATGTATTTTCATTGTTTTGAAAAGTGTCAGGTTTCAATTGGCTCTCAGTAGATAGATTATTATTTTGATAATCATGCAGTAAAGGCAAAGATAAAGGTATTCGATTCTCAATAACGAGCATAGGGGCTGGAGCTGATCCCGGTCTGTAGGCAGTCACTTCGCAGGTGACAGAGTCATAAATCCAGTGATAGGTTACCATTACTTTCCACCAGGCCCGCAGTTACCTTCTCAGCCAGAGAGCATGAAGGCAGTGATGCTAATTGCATATCATTATTGGCGTTTCTCATTGCAGCACTGAATGAGATGCTGGATGCGATGCTGCAGTCAAAAAAGTTGCAGCGGGAACTTGCAGCTGAGATAAAGAACAACTCTGACCTTCATCATCTTCTTTCAAGTGTTGTTTTCAGCCAAGATGATGCTAAGGTCGATGCAGAAAGTCGGGAAGCTGATCCGGATTGGTTTGAAGGTTTGCGTTTACTGTGTAGTTAAATTGTTGGCATTTGAATTGTACATTTTTTTCTGTTATTAATTAGCCTTGTATGTTGGTGATTACATTATGCTCTGCGCATCATACAACTGTCTGTTCATCATCTGTCTGTCTCATACCTACGTCTAACTCAACAATATAAAACAGGCTCAAACTGACATTGACATTTTCCATGACATATGCAACTTGTACACTATTTTAAAGGTCCATGGACACCAAAATTAACATATATATTTTATCCACTTTCCTAAAACAGCATAACTTTCTGATAATTTTGATAGTAATTTCGCCAACCAGCATTACATCAACATGAAGAAATTTACATTTGAAGTCGGTGATCTACGAAAATACCGTAGAAAACAAATCGCCATGTTTACAGGCTGATGACGTCACCGGTTGAACATGTCGTCATTGTAAAATACGCATAGAAATATAAGCATTATAAAGTCATATTTTCTACCTATGTACTGCTGCAGTTGTCATGCGACACAGTATTTTTTATCACTAAAAATATTAGAATTAATTGGTAAACACTGACTGTGTTCAACTGGTGACGTCATTTCTGGCCACATGCCAAGATCAGATTTTTCAGCATAATGTAACATAATGCCATTTTTTTTGTTATATTCAGACATTAATTTTATACATTTATAAAGCATAAATCAACATATTATATATTACATGTAAAATGTTTAATTGAGGTCTACATAAATTTCACAAGTGAGTTTGACCGTGGCCGTGGACCTTTAAAGGTCAAGGTCACAAGGCCCAACAATGCTGAGCAGTAACTAATGTAACGGTGCTTTTTTGTGGATGTATTACTGTGGGCTTTCATGGCCATTTACATTGTCCTTACATAGTCAAAAAGTCATAAGTCAGGTCTTGAGGTCAAAAATATTATCCACATCTAACAGAAGCTATTGCCACTATGGGCTAAAAATGTTGGCAATTCACACTTGTTGCATTTTTAATTTTACATGTAATGTACTGAGCCTGTTCATGTGATTATGATCTGTTTAATTTTTGATGTCAGTCTGACCTCAAATATGTAGACATTTGATGATTTGGAACACAGTATGTTTTAGTTGTATTTCTGTCAATTTTGTATACTTGTACAAAATTTGAAATTTGTCTGGTAGTAAGAAATTTGGTGTAGTTGCTAATTGTGTGAATATGTTGTTTGGGAAAGTAGCAAAAACTGTTTGCGGTACTCACGTGTCTGTTGTCACCTGGGCTTGAGCCTTGAGTCAAGCATTTCAGTTTTTTTATTTCTTTTTTTTGTTTTTATCCATTATTTTTATCAGAATACTAAGCTAGCTGTTTATCAGTGTTTATCAGCCAACTTGGTTGATAAGTCAATCAGTATTAATCAGCATTTATCTATCGGATTGTGTTTGTCGTATAAGATTTAGATTTAAAATTCAATGACAAGGAGACAGTAATGCGAAATAGTGCTGAACGAAGAATTCGAGGATATCTCCGTTTGGTTTGTTTACATTTTTTGTCTTGTTGCAAATTTTTCATGCAGAGAAGCTATATCTGATGTTTCTTTTTAGACTTAAGTAGATTATATCTGGTGAATGGTTACCTGTTGGTCAGTTTTACAGTAGGTGTTAACAGCACCATATGGCATTGCGTACTTTATTTGTTGTAAGTCTGAATGTGGTTACACGGTCAATTTTTGTAGCACTTACATGCCATTTGAACATATTATGTGTCATTTGCACCCACATTTTTTGATGTCATAGATGAAATTTATAGTAGTTACAGTATTGCCAAAAACTTTGAAAATGTGCCATGATGACAGCTGCTGCAAGTGATTCCAACTATTGCTACACACTTCTCCATAGCGTGATCTGTCATCTGTCTGTCTGTCACATTTGTGCACCATATTTAAACCATTTAATGGATTTAGATGGCATTTGACAGGAACACTGTACGTATGGATCTAATGATACATTGTGTCAGATGGGGTCCGTGACCTGCAAGGGAATGGGAGGTTTGTGGTCTAACCCCTAGCCAAAACATGCAGTTGCATCTGACTTACCAAAGTGATTTATGACTCACCATATGGCAGCATCAATCAGTGATTCCACCTTTTACTAAATTACTGTGGTCCTTGTTTTTACTGTTACTATTTTAGTTAGTACTAACAGCATTGGATCCAGAAGACTTACGCGAAAGTAATGTAATGTTATTACTAGTATTAATTAATTATGTAGCGAACATTATAGTATTATCTAGGTCTACTGGGCACATTGTGCTGTCAGTTGTCAGTACCCTTTGCAATAAATTCCTTGCTGGGGTTGCGTGTCCCCTGGATGCCACTAATGGTAATGCCAGTGTTATGTTGTCAGATGTAAATGTTTGGGAAAAACGTTTTTGTAATATCATTGATCTTTCTGATTATTCTGCAAATGCTTGTGAAGGTGCAGGAGTTTGCAAACGATGAATCCGATGGCAAGTTGAAGAAGAAACTGCAGGCGGTTATATCTCACTTCAAGTCAGCACTGAAGAGCTGCAGCTACTATGGGAGCTATTTTGCACGTTTCGCTAAATGCAGTGATGAGCGTTTTTGTGACAAAGCCGGCTGGTTCTTCTGCGAAGGGTTACACGATCAAGACAGCTGCACGCGACGTCACAGTATAAATCCTTATGCCAACCGTGATGCACGAATTCTCTTCAGCACATGGAACCTCGATCACCAGTGAGTAGAATGGCTGTTTGTGTAAATACGTGTCAACCTGTAACATTTACGTGCAACTCTTTGGTCGTGTTTTATCAAGCATTCAATGAAGCCAAACATGTTTACATTGCACCAGGTATTTTGAGTGAATCAAAGGTGCACATGAACTTGTTTACACTGTTTATGTGTGCTGTTGAAACTGTCAAGTGGTCACTTGCACATACACAATGCATTAGCAGGCAGTGCAGTCTGTTTAATGTTACAATCACATCAGTGCCGTGTTTTTACTGCAAATGTATTGGTTTAATTATTTTATTTATCACAAATAAGTTGAAGTAAGTGACACATACACTGTGTAGGTATCATATGCCATATCGCCAGACTAATCGTGTGTCTAAGTATGCCAATATTCTGTCTTTATCAGCTATATTCAAACTCTGTAGGCTTAATATCAGTCAAAGTATTGATCAGTCAAAGTAATGGTGAGCTGGTCATAATACGGATGTTAGACATGGGCTTGTGTATATGTGAATTGGGTTAATAATAATCATGCCAGTCTATTAGTTTAATTTTTTAGAGATTTATATATAATTTTTAAAATTTCTGGTTGACATGACTGTTGGTCGAGTTGTGGAATATTCACTACATATTCAACTGTAACTGTTACAGAATTGAGAAGTCGCGAGAAATTCTGCCTTCCTTGCGTGAAGCTATAGTGGCAATGAAACCAGATCAGATACTCAACTGGAGATATTTCTTCGATCTACTGTTCACTCGCTTCAATTTAAAACTCGTACATACAGTCTGTCATGACAAGAAAGTACATGACAGCTACTGTGACTCTACCAAGTTTTATTGCGACAGTTGTTAAATTGTTAAATGATCTCTAGGTGTACGGCATGTCACTGAGCAGTCTACCATCTGCCTAAATGCCACAGATCACCAGAGATCAGCTGAGATGGCAGATATTGTTTCAGTTTTTACGCACAAAAGCAGCTACCGATTTCAGCGCGTCTTAGCCATCGCAATTCTGTCCATCTGTCCGTCCATCTATCTGTCCGTTTGTCTGTCACATGGGTGGCTCAGTCAAAAACGGTGCAAGCTAGGATCACCAAATCTTCACTGACAGCTGCCTGGAACTGTGAGCTTTTCCATAAATTCGAAGGCAGTCACCCCGAACGAGGGCGCTAAATGAGAGGGGGGTGGGCAAAATTTGCAATTTTTGGCCAATAAGTTGCTGTATCTCAGTAACGGTGTGAGATAGGCCATAGGTTACTATTAATTACTAATAGGAAGTCGTACACTGGCTCTCGATTGGCGCCGAATTCAATAACCTTGAATGACCTTGAACGCCAAAATAGAAGGTTTTATGGATTTTTTGGCGATTTCGGGTTGCAACACAAGTCTATATCATTCACAAGGTGGCGCCACGCTACTGTCGTCATGCGATCCAGATGGAGAATTTGGTATCTGTGTATTAACTTAGCGTGAACACCCCAATTTTCAGCTAAACTACTAAACTGGAACTGCTATAGGCTTTCGCGCATCTCGTGAGCAATAGCTCAAATTTCTTGTTAAACTTCACATCAATATATGGCACCACAGATTAACTACAGGCCTCAGGCCAGGGTTAGAGTCAGGGTTGACAAAGTTACAAACTTAAACAATATCTCATTATATCTGCCATCTCAGCTGATCTGTGGTTGATCTACAGGTTGATCTGTGGTATTCAGGCAGACCCATCATTAAGATCAAAATATTAATCAAGAAGACGACTTGATTGTGAAAACTGTTCGCATAGCTACGTATAGGGTGTTCACATTGGCCTGGTGACAGAAAGCCAAGTATCCATTGGTAGACAAGCAGAATGCTTGTAAACAGGCCAGTAAATTCGCAGTAAAGTGAAACAGTTTCTGTCTTAGTAAGTGTTGCTGTAATCAGTTAAGGTTTTTTTATTGCTATATTGTTGCCGGTTGAATTTACGCAATAGCTACCTATTATTCATGAAGTGTTAATGACAGCATAATAGTGGCTGGGTTTTGGGTTGGACTTTTATTGCAATGCTAGCAATCATTGTCATGCATTTTGAGTTTCAATTATTTGAACTACTTGACTTTATTTTATAAAGATGGTTATTCATGTCAAGTTAAAGTATGATGCCTTGGGTGAAAACTGGAAACTGACAGCTCAGAAATATGTGCAGACCATAGGGGTTGTCCATAAATGACGTCATGTGCCGAGGAGGATGGGGGTTCACGATATCATGACGATGTGTGACATAAGGGGTAGAGGGTGAAAGGTTGTGTGACGTCACGCACGTCACATCTGCGGCAAGACGTGGCCAGTGAGTCGTGGATGATATTGCTAGTTTACAGGACTCTGTGGTACAACACACATGGCGCAAGCAACGGAGAATGATGTAGGCCTACTGCAGCCGGTGTTCACACCCGCAACCCCCGGCACAGACAGCCGTGCCATATCAAATGTGTCAAATCATACCAAAAATTTGTGTTGTGTCTGAAAGTCAGATCAGTAGGCTATACCGCAGATTGCAAGGGGGAGGTAAAAAGTTGTGATGTCATATTTGAGGGGGTCCAGAGCAACGTGACGAAGGGTCAGCGGCGGTATTTTTTCTCTATAATTGCATGACATCATTTATGGACGACCCCATATACTTCCGTGTCGGTCAACATAGAAGTAGTGCAGTTCTTGGCTAAGCACACTGTCACTGATGCAATTAGTGCATTTATGTGCTTTAATCATGCACTGATTTGTATGTGAGCAATTTTAATGCATGTTCTCACTGTATATAATATTAACATGCACTTATAATAATGTCATCAGATAGTTATTGTTGTTGTACAGTTTTTATTAAGCTATTGCGTTTTATACACGTTGTCTGGATAAAAAGTGGACCCTAAAATAAGATGTAATGCTACAAAAATTGTCAGTTTTTGGAGAAATTTCTGACATCTAGATTTAATTCTCTAAAAATGACACTGTAGTTTTCCGGAAACACACAGTGCCAATTTTATTAACATTTGATGATTTCAGACTGATTTGTGTTCAGAAAGTCGGTCATACTTTTTCACTCTATAGGCATTTTCTTGTTGGAAAACTTTATTTTATTATTGTCTAAAACTGATTTCAATATTTGATTTTATCACTTATCGTTAATGCTTGTAACCAACTTCTGCACGTTACAATGTTCCTTACAAATTCACTGAAAATACCGGACAATAAATTATATTAAAGTCAGCATTAATACAACACAGTATTGTTGATGTTTAGTGGTTCACTTTTTATCCGGAGTCTTTATTCATTTTTTATACATTCAGTAGTTACACCAGTGTTTGGAAGCTTACCTTTTTTACAAAGTGCCTTTACATGCTGCTTTTTATGCAACTTTTATATGAAAGATAAAAGTACTTAAGATGCCAGTGATTGTGAACTGTTAAGTTATACTGTTGTTACGATGTATTTTTAACTTTGTGTGCCGTAGTTTTGGTATTTGTGCAGTTGATCTGCTCCCTTGTGTATCCAGAATGTCTGTTGTGCAACTTATGTAAACCGTGTGTATTATGTAGTCACTGCTGTAGTCTTGCAGGCAGCCCATACAGAAACTGTGGTTATGAATTAAGTGCACTTCTTTAGTTCTTTACCAGAAAATGTCACAAACTTGTATAATTCTTCACTGAGGCTACTCCTTTGATCAAATAATGAAGTACCTGCATGGTGCATTCAATAAAAGAGATGAGGAAATTAGTGCTGGTCTGTTTCGCTGAAACATACACGAGACACAAGACACTGGGAGTGATCAAAAATTCTGGGTTTGAACTATTCCATCACCCATCATTATGCACCTGATTCAGCACTGAATGACTTCAAATTGTTTCTTCGAAGAAGAAATAGTTGAAGAGGGCACACACTTTAATACAAGGATGAAAGGATGATACATGCATGGTAATTGATTTTCCTAACTTTTCTCCACGGATTTGTAGCTATGCTGGAACAACTGCGTATCAGATGCAGAACACTATGCTGAAAATGACAAAATGTGGTGTGAATGTTAAATGTCTTGTTCTTAACTGTATCAGACTATAAACTATTTCAAATTTCAATGCCCTCACACAATATGTTAAGTCTCATCCTCAATGACATCGTGCAGTCATGTCATGGCAGGGGAGCAATCCCTGCAAATTTTTTGGCTCTTGGAAAATTATCGTAAAATTTTTGTCCGAAATTTTTCGTCCAAAAATGCAAAAATAGGGACTGAAATACCCCAATTTTGGGACAGTGTAAGGGCAAAATTGAAATATGAAGCACCCATAATCAGAAATTTGCAGTGTATGTCAGAAAATTGTAACTTTTTGTCCCACTTACTTTTTAAATAAGTGATACTGCTGCTTAGTCTAACAATTAAACAGCACAGTAAGTATACCTTCACTATATCATGCTAGTCTTAAAGAGCATTTTCACTACAGCTGTGCGTTGCGTTTAAAATAGAAACGCCGATAGTGTTTCTATTTTTTGTTTACTATCCGAGCGACAGTAATTGCGTTGACCAATCAAAACACTCAATGAGGTACCATGAATATTTATCACATATGATGATGTGACTGGAAATGACGTCAGTCGCCAAAGCAAAATGGATGACTCGGAGACGAACACGGAGACAACGGGAAGGTTCATTAATGCCGTTGCAATGCGTAGTGTCTTATATGACTATACAGATAAAAATTATACTTTTTCTTTTTTCTTACGCAATACGTATATGCAACAAGCCGCTGCTGCCAACAGCAACAAATCTTCGTATTTGTCGGCCATATTAACTCATTAATATTCTTCCCCAAAAATGTCTCTGCCCCTTTCAACGCGCTTCAACACGTGTTGCAGCACATTGCAGCACGTTTAAACGCATTCAAACGCAATGCAACATGCAGCCATAGTGGAAATAGACCTTTATGGTGGTAATTTTATTGAAAAGAGTAAGAAGCACCATCAAATGACTAGAAATGCTATGTGCATTACGTGCAGTGACACGTACAATACAGCAGCACACTTTGTCTGACTAATCATCACAACAACAAAGATTACATAAGTACAATGGCAGACCACACTGATTTCAAGTAAACAGTCACATAACAGCTAAGCTACTAACAATAAACTATCGGAAGACAAAGAATGACGTCTTAACACAGAATTGCATATAAGAGCAGATTTGCACTGTACTCAGCTATCGGTATTCAGCTAAGCAGCAAGACCGAACACGTTGAGATGATATATGAAGAACTCCATCACTGACATCATATCAGGTGAAATGTCGTGAAACGTTACAGCATAGTCGCTACAGCAGTCTGGTCCCTTAGTAACACAAACATACAGACACATATATAAGGCATACTTCATGCATCATTAAACAGCTAACCACCATCTGCCAGTCGTGCATGGCTGAGCCAAATTCAGGGTTCTCACACTTTTACAGACAAAAATTCCAGAACCCTCATAGCGTTTTTCCAGGACCTTCTCAGACCCCGCCATTGTTTAAATAAAAAGGAAAGCTGTGGTTACTTACTGTAATTACACAGTGTAATTCAAAGCACAAAGTTCTTCGCAAGGCATACGGAATGCCAAATATTTTGAAATTTATCTCATCACGGCAGTACTTCAGAAAGCAAGTGCTATGCTAGTGCAGGTGATACATGTTATTCATTTTGAACCCCTAGCAAATTCATCAGTTATCCAGGTTTTTCATTTTCCAGGGTGGTCTAAGACCAAACTCATTACTCACTGATGCGCTACAGATATGCTGTAGACGTCTATGGCACGATTGTCTGTCATCTGTCGTCCATCTGTAATCTGTAGCGGATGTATTAGGGAAAAACCTTTTCACAAATAATTAGCTATGTGTCTTAAACCTAGGCATGCAAAATTTCAGTGATCTAGTACAAAAAATTTTTTCCAAAATTGGGGTTGAATGGAGGGGTAGAAAAAATGTGCATTTTTCAATGAAAAACTGGCCATATCTCGGAAACGGTGAGAGATAAGGCCAAGGTTACTATTAATCACTAATAGGAAGTGGCATACACCCTTTCAAATTACATGAAAATCATTGACCTTGAATGACATTGAAGGTCAGTACTGCAACAGAAACTGTATAACTGTAGCACATCTAACCTAACCACAGCTGGGCTTTCTTGTTTTCCAAGACTTTCCAGGTCCTCGAAAATCAAGGATCAAAAATCCAGAACTTTTCAGCACATTCCATGAGGAATGGGAATCCTGTAGATTAATCCAACAGCAATCTTGGAGTTTTAAAAATTTTCAGAACCCCAGTTTGTCCCCCCAAAGTGCAGTCTGAATAAATAGCCGTCTGATTTCTTTTGATATATTAGCCCATTCCATAAGCTAATGCAGGTGCAATGACAATGCTACTTCTCAATGCTGGCTCTCATGCAAATGTGATGTATCTTACAGCATGTTTCAACTCTACTGATGAATAGTATCATTTCCTATTTCCATTACAGTTTGCAAGGCTAGTTGAATAGTTCAATTACAGTTTACAATCAACAAAATACGACACCACTGCTTCAGCAAAAAGACGTGCAGTCATTCATTGCCAATATTCTCCAAAATGCAATGAACACTGAATGAATTCACCAACAAAAGAGATGAGAAATCTACTTTAACCGAAATTAAACAAGAAAGTCAGCCTCAGTAAACTGTGCTATTAATATACCTCCTTGATTGCATATTTTGCCTTCGTCTGCAGAAAACCATACCAAGATGAGAAATATTTCTTCAGCAAATGAGTTTTGGGATTGGAAGGCAAAAACCGAGCATGACCATAAGCATCTCTCGTGTCCTGTGGATATACGGAAAGGCTTGCCAGGCACTTGCCCAACTCAATGTCTGAACTGCTACTGCTGTCATCTGTACACAAACCTTCCACCAATGCTTTCTGTAACTGTAGCAGTGTACCACGACTTATCAGTATTCCCGCTTCTGCTGAATTATAAGACACACCCCACATGCTAGACAGTGCATGACCGAAGTAGAATGAATAGGATGGATTCAGCAAAGACACAAAGTACTGCAGATTTTCCATTACAACAAATGTCTTGAGATCAACTTTCAGAAACCAGTCGAAGTTCATATCGAACAAAGATGAAACCTGCATTTTAACAATTTACCACCACACGCTAAACCACAGAAATCAGCATTCATATCGGATACAAGTACAATACAAATCTGGGTCATACCAAGTGTAACCAAATCTGATTAATGTGATCACGTCTATGATAAGATGAAGTTTATCACAAAACGCTTCACAATTCAAGTTCACACTTGAAGCAGTTACACAGAAACATCATTAGCAAAGTAAAATTTCAGTTTATTGTTTTTCTATCTGTAAGCTAAAAACTTTAAGAACTTTGCATAAACTTGCAAATGTACCATATATCACTATTATGTTATCAGTTAAAATTTGTAGCCAAAGAGTTCATATGTGTGCTACCAGTTATCAGCAAGCACTCTTGTACACTATAAAAAGTAAAAGATGGAAATAAATGACAATAATTTGGCCAGTCAGCCAGATAATTTTTCTGCAGTTTGGTATTCCATCAGCAAAAATGCTATTTAGTATAGCTGTAGACAACAGTATTATAATATGTAATAAATTATCTACTTCCTTTTAATAATAATTTGGCAGCAATATTTAACTAGAGCTGTCAAAGCATCAATTTTTTAATTTGTTAACAGACTGCATTAATTTTTTAATGCATGTGTTAATGTGCTAATAACGCATCATTAATACCGCTGATATTGTAGGTGGATTACATCGACAGGGTGACTAAAATGAAGTGCACGAAGTCATGCCTGTGTTACAGGACCGTGACAGCAGTGATTGAATGGCAACAAAACAATTTTTAATTACTTGAATATTATTCAATCGTCAAATAAACGTAGCTTAATGGAATACTGAAACTCCTGCTTCATAGAATTTAGTAAGTTAACATGTTAATTTGACAGCTGTAATATTAACCAAAACATTACTGACCAGAAGAGACCTGAACAAAAGATATATTACCTGGGTTAAAACCTGAGCAAAAGCTTTCCAGCTACCAGCATTGTCAGTTTTTACTGCATTAAATGGAATACTGTCGACTTTAATGTCTGGAACATTTCCAACCATTACCATATAAGTACAGCGTTTTCCCCACGTATCAATAATGGCACGGATGGATGTCAGCATGTCCTGCTGAACATTATTGCCGAGCGCAACTTCAAGGAAAGAAGCTTTATCAATAACAATGAAACACAGAACTCTGGTTGTCTTCTTCAACAACAGAGCACTAGAATTATTCTGACATACACAAAAAAACAAAAACACATCACAATTAGCAGCTACAAAAGTTAGCTTTGCTTATGAACTGCTGTAGTTTATAAGTTTTTAGCTACAAATAAGGACAATAAAGAGGAAATATTACTTTTATCTGTGTAACTGCTTTATAAAGTTAAATTTATATCATAAATATTTATATCATCATTTATATCATCATTTGACGTTATCACAAACTGAATCTATATGGTATCACAAATTAGCATACCCTCTGACCTAGACATAATTCTGACATTTTGTAAGAAAATTAAAAAGTATTTAGCACAGTGTATGTAAGAAGGCTGCCAGCTATTTCCCAGTGCATCTTAATGCTATCTGCAATAAGTGGACATCAGAATGCCCTGCTGGGATGGAAATTCAGTTTAACTGTTAATATTTGTAAAGCCGACTATTAAAAATTTTTTGTTGTCGCAAGCTATAATAATTATTTACACGGCGAATGGCATGCTATGATAGAAGTGGAAATACAATTATCATCGCTGACAGACTCTAGTCACCACAAAGGTTCACATAGCAGAGCAAATATGTAACAAACAGTCTGCCATGAACTGTATCCACAACATCCTAAGCTGCATCTCACAACCATCTCAATCTCCCATGCATATTTTTCTACACAAATTTATCTTCCCAAATAAAAAAATTAGCAGGCACATACCACATTATGCGAATGCCATGACTGTGATGCTATTCTACGGCTACGATTCTCATTGTCCGGAATATATGATGCCGAATCAGAATCAAGCGGATTCACAACAACAGGTACAGCATAGTAGTAGTGAGTTAACAATGCCAACACCATTCCAAGTGCTGCAGAATTTAAAAATGTGATAATGACTGGAAGACGCAGTAACGAGGCACGAAGCATTTCTTCTTTGTTGCAAACATTAATCCATCACTATGGAATACTGAAACATCGACGTCTAAAAATTACAATCACTACAGCAATCACGACAATTATTCACATTTGCTGTTGTAAAGCAGAAAAAACTATACTAACATTACATCAATTATTACAGCCACTCAGTACCCACAAGATCTGACAAAAATAACATTCAAACCAATTCATTTTCAGTATGTATTCACTGAACCAAATTCTATGTTCAGTGCCACATTTGGGATGTTGGCTGTCATCCATGTTGTATGTTTGTCACTTCTGTGCATATTCGTATGAATTTAATGTTATATGCATGCAATAGGTAAAGGTAGGTAAAACTCCCGTAGCCAACCTCCCATAGCTCGGTGCCTGTAGGGTGATGTTCATTTCTATTTCAAGGTCCTGAGCCGGCAGTGACCTGCAGCTCAGTTACATGGGCGGTAGGCCAGTCCTCTACCATATACTGCCGTTAGTTTACCTTCCCAGCAGTGAGGCTGATACCAAATTATATTAAAAATTATATTACAAATTCAAACTTTACCACTACACAGTTAGCAAAGTTCTTCTGACATTGTGTAATGGTGATGTTTGAATTTTTAAATTGTGATTTGTGCTGTTTTATATCTACAACCACGATGTCACCCTTATTATAAACTTAACAGTTTTTTACATAAATATTTGCAGTTTTATTACCATCTGAAGTAATTTGAATTAGCTAATTATAGCAATAATTAGTTAATTATAGCAATGAATTAGTTAATTATAGCAATGTTAGAAAATGTAGAAATGTTTTTTGTTGCTAGATAATAACGATTTTTCGTATACTTAACGTATGATTTTTGCGGGGGTGCATATGTGCACTTCTGAATAAATGCGCACTGCCCATACCAAAATAAACCGATCTTGAAAACACCCCATCTGATGCAAAGATCTTCGATATATCTCTTATGTAAGTCGAGTTCTAACCCATTATGTCCCAAATTTTGTTGCCATGGCAACAAGGGTCGCTCGGGGAAAAATTCGGTTGGCAGCATTCGATGGCCCATACCCGAAAACCCCACTATAGATGCAAAAATCTTGCAGATATCTCTTACACAGACCGAGTTATAGTGAATTTTGTCCCAAAATTCGTTGCCATGGCAACAGGGGTCGTCAGGAGAGAAATTTAAATGACAACATCAGATAGCCCGGCCCCAAAAATAGGGGGGTAGGTGCAAACAGCATGGAATTTTCTTTTAAGGGGGCCGAGTCATCGCCCATTTTGTCCCAAATTTCGTTTCCATGGCAACGGGGGTTGATCAGGAGTAAATATAAATGACACCGTTAAATTGGCCGACCCCAAAAACCATACCCTAGAACCAAAAATTACGACTTTATCTAATACATAGCCAGAGTTATGACAGTTTAAAGCATTGTCTAATTTTCCCCATAGGCGCCATTGTAATTTTTCATATTTTTGTGAAAAAAATTGGTGAAAATGTTGAATTTAAATTTTGTAACCCCCAAAAGGCACTTCCTTGCGCGAAATCGCGTCATATGAGCCATGCCTGACATTACTCGCAAGAGGATATGTGCATTACTGGAAAAGGATTGTGCGTTAAAATCAGTTCAGTCGTTTTTCCTGCAGAGGACGGCAAGAAAAAAAGGAAAGGGAAGGGAAGGAAAGGAAAGGCAAAAAAAGTCATGCAAGCGTTACATTTCACCTATTCGTGGATAAGCCCCTCCGTAAACGGATTTTCACCAAATTTTGCACATCAGGAGATATGCTAGACGTAATCATCTGTGCAAATTTTGGTGTGGAAAAATTAAGGGGTTTGGGAAATACGATGGGTCAAATTTTGGAGTTTCCCATTGAATTTCCCACTGGTCACCCTTACAACAGTGCTGCGCTACAGCGCAGCCTGTGATAAAGATTGATTGATTTTGCCCACGGGTTCAAACGCGATCACTTCCAGCTGAGTATTACCTTTGCAAAACACTTAATAAACGCTTGTCGGGAATTACGTACATCATCATCATCATCATCATTTTATTTCGTTCATAGACACATAGCATGACATTTTAAAGGTCACAAGTAATGAACTGGAACGACAAGGTTGAAACAACACTGACAGCCGCCCATAAG
>Ga0056128_1006086_pt1 | contig 15223 bp, 9 predicted proteins | sample WorMetLIZISLAND2_FD_71113 | JGI IMG/M metagenome (GOLD analysis project Ga0056128, IMG submission 71113) | Marine gutless worms symbiont microbial communities from Max Planck institute for Marine Microbiology, Germany - Olavius geniculatus... ...
GCTCACGAGACGCGCGAAAGCCTATAGCAGTTCCGGTTCAGTAGTTTAGCTGAAAATTGGGATGTTCACGCTAAGTTAATATACAAATACCAAATTCTCTATCTGGATCGCATAACGATATTAGCGTGGCGCCACCTTGTAAATGATATAGACTTGTGTCGCAGCCCGAAATCGCCAAAAAATCCATAAAACCCCTTATTTTGGCGTTCAAGGTCATTCAAGGTCATTAAATTCGGTGCCAATCGAGAGCCAGTGTACGACTTTTTATTAGTGATTAATAGTAACCTATGCCCTATCTCGCACCGTTACTGAGATACAGCGACTAATTGGCCCAAAATCGCAAATTTTGCCCAGCCCCTCTCATTTAGCGCCCTCCTTCGGGGTGACCCCCTTCGAATTTATGGAAAAGCTTTACGGTTCCTGAAACTAGAGTTTTCCAGGCAGCCGACGGTGACGATTTGGTGATCCTAGCTTGCACCGTTTTTGACTGCTCTACCTGTGTGACAGACAGACGGACAGAATTGCGATGGCTAAGACGCGCTGAAAGCAGTAGGCCTAGCTGCTTTCGCGCGTAACAAAACTACGTTTGCTATATACGCAGGTACCGGCGTCCGCACATCATCACAGAGCCGGAAGGTGGTCGGATCGTGGGCGTGACTTGGGCGCCGGCGTTCGAGGGAGCTCTGGACGTGCCCGAACACGACGTGGAACCGTACTACGAGGCTTATGCCGCGTTCGCACGGCTACTGGACGGGTCGGCGACTCGCCTCGAGACACGACTGCAACCCGGCGAGATGGTGTGCTTCAACAACAGACGAGTGCTGCACGCCCGCCACGCGTTCCAGCTCCACGGAGGCGTGCGTCATCTGCGCGGCTGCTACGTCAACATCGACGAGTTCAAGAGTCAACTGTACGTCATGGCGATCAGGGCCGGAGCCGAACTGGTCTCTGTTAGACACGTCTTCAACCAGTGCTGGTCGTGACAACATCGCTACAGCACAGTCGAGTAGACTGACAGCGCACATCAGCGTTGTCGTGATGAAATGGACACGAACTGTACAGCGCAAACATCTAAACGGCACTCAGTTCGCAATGATGCTGTTTTTTTTCAATTTCGGCTGCAGTCGTGCATCATAAAGCAAACGACGGTGTAGTCTATGCGGTCCGAGCGTGGTTAAATACAATACTACACTGTCTGGATTGGTATAAGCTCGTACTGCGTACTCGTTTTCGGCGCATATCCACCCCAGCAGTGCGGTTTCTAGTACATAGAACGAGATGTGGGTGGTTAGCTATGTATTACCCCCAGGGAAATCAGGGGCGTATTCAGAGGGGGCGCCCCCTCCCCCCAAACTCGCCAAACAGGCTTAATGCAGACTGCCTAAAAGACGCACTGTATAGTTAACGTGATTCTGCACACAACAGCTCAAAAAGATTTTCTGCTCGCTTCGCTCGCTGATTATTTCTACCCCCACTTTTGAATTTGTAGAGCCGCCGTTGTTTGCCTATATTGTTTAAACTGCACTAAATTTGATCAATATTGATTCTCGGGAAAATAATTAAACTTTTTGCCAAACAGATCTTACATTCGAAAGTTGTAATGCACCAATATAATTTCGGCTGGGGCTCACTCACAGAGCTCCCTCAGTTTTTAGCTGGAATTTAGGGATCTTACTTTTAAGGGAAAGGAAAGAAGGGAAAGGAGAAACGAAATGGGAAAAGGAAAGAGGATGTGGGAAGAAAAAGAAAACAAGAGAACAGAAAGGGGACGAAGGTGAGAAAAAGGAAGGGTAAAAAGGGAAGGTAATGGCCGGGAAACACTCTCTAAATTTGCTACCCCAGGAAAAATCTAGCTTATAACCAGTGCCAAAAAAATCCATGCTTTTATACACAAAAAGCTTCAGCTTCAGGGGGACTTCGTCCCTCAGGCCCTCTTACTTCACGCCCTCCTAACTTGAAATTCTGGATACGTCCCTGGAAATTAAAACAAAGACTGCATATATGTTTTTCTCAAATTCGCTGGGGTATGTTTCTGCCAAAAATGATTCGCAAAATCAGATGACATCTGACTAAGTTGTCACAAAAAATAATAGGTGACTTTCTCAGACAGTGTATTTTAACGTTTTAGGTACTCATCATTAGCTGTACTTATAATTTTATTTTTCATATATCCTATTGTTGTTTTAAGGAAGTGTGGCAACAGATCGTGTTGTACTTACAATGTACAAACATCATACTGTGAGTCCGTAACGTGCTGTAGTTTTTTCAACAAATCAGTAAAAATGTTGCAGTCTGATGAATTATGCACCCTATTAGCGTGTCGTAGTTGAAGTCAAACAATACAACGATGTAATTGCCAAGCGAATTGCATTTCATTTTATTTCATTTGACCAACGAAAACTGATAACTGACAATACTAGCACGTGTAAATGACGCACGTTCGGCTTGGCATCTGTTTTATGTTGTCAACCAGCAAAGCCAGCAAGCTCGTCAACACACAAATCTAGACTATTGTAGGTACATTTATATGTAAAGGCAATGTTCAAAACAGATCAAAGAACACAACATTTGTCTAAACAGAAGCAGAAGCGGCAGCAAACATGAGAAATGCCATGAATACTCAACTGTCAAAAGTACGGTGTTGATATTTTAACCCAAAATGTACAAAACTGCAACGAGTCATCATACAAGTACATGATGACCATATAAATAAATGCCGCATCTTATCTTAGCATCAAAGCTTAGCAAATGAAAAGATGTCTATGTCAGTGTGATTATACGTGCGTTCACTAATATGAAAACTTTCGCAAATCACAACTTCACTTCGTGCTAACGTAATTTTGATGTAAATAAATGACAGTGGGGATAAACTGTTTATAGTAAAAGCCAAATGTTTAAGACATTTCTGTAGATAAGTGGGTTAAACAGATAATTTGAAAAAAGGCAGATTTATCAAGTCGTCAAAATATTTTTATTACTGCTCTCCAAGTTGGATGGCAAAATCAGATTGATCTGTGGGTTTTATAATTTGGACACCGCATAGATCAACGTCCTAGCCAACAAGTCGCACTTTCAGTGTACCGAAAAGTAATGACCACACATCAAAGGCTGGTGTGCAGCAAAGTAATACATTCATTATTTGACTCACATTTTTCAGATAAATACTAGCAAAATTAAGAAAACAGCATCGTTTATACCGTACCAAAAACTCGATGAAAAAAGAGTTTTGCAGTGAGTCTAATTTTACTTCATTAAATGAAGATTAACCATAATGAATTATGAACACGTTGTAGTCGCCTGCAACTTAAGCAACAAGTCAAGGCTTTGAAGCAATGATGTTAACTTGAGGAAGCAAACAGCCGTGAATTGTAAAGACGTTTCGACTAGAGCTGTCAAATCAACGCATTAATTAACGCGTTAATGCGTCAATAAATTAATGCACATTAAAAAAAATTACTGCAACATACATAAAGCAAAAGTTGAAATACTCCGTTAAAATGCGGTTATTTGACAATCGAATGAATTCAAGTAACTAAACTAGTTGCCGTTCCATCACTACTGTAAATAAATAAATAATTATTTCAATTTTCAATTACAGGCCAACAGATTTCTATGCTAGCTATGACGTCAGTTATTGTTGATTATACGTTTAAAAATGTGTTTCTAACTTTCTATATTAGACAGGCGGGGCCCCTCAAACGTCGCAGGGCTCGTGATAATTTACCCCCCCCCCTTAACTCTCCCTCTCGATTGGCCTGTGTGGGTTAATAATGCGTTAATTAATGTGTCAAAAAATTAACACTTCGACAGCTCTAGTTTCGACATATTCAGCATTACTTTGAGCAAATCAGACGTAAACACCAAAGAGGCTTCACAGTATGACAAAACACTTAAAACTACGTATAAAGATTAGAATACATTATGTTAAATGGAGGATGTTCTATCTATACAAACTGTATAGAATAACTTTGATCTTTGCGATACAACAACCTACATCGACAAATGCCAACATGAACATCGCACAACCATATTTGCTAATTAAAAATCAATCATGCAAACACCATTCAATTTTTGCCAAATTATTGTATTTAGAACAGAAAAAAATTATGCAACACAGTATGTTTAAAATGATGGTAAATGTGGAATGAAGCCACTGAAAATACCTGAGTGAAAATTTATTTCTTACCGTTAACTGTAGTTAAAACACAATTATGCCAAAAGATAAAAAATAGCACATGAGCTGTGACGGTTGAAGTTAAACAAAATTTAGGCAGACAACTTTCACAAAAATCTAAACTATTAACTGACTTCTACATATGTAAACTAAAAAAAACAAACATGAAAAAATTGTCAAACATTTAAATATTGCATTATACTGTAACAACAAACGTCGCTTCAATTCAATACAATAAACAAACTTGGCACTACCGTAAAAGCTTTGGGCAGACTGGGGTACACAACACCCAAAGAAGCTACGATGGGGGAGAAAATTTCGTTAAGGGTGTAGTTTGCCCAGTGTAAAATAGTGGGGGGAGTAAAAATAGGTTTTTTTGTTAAAGGTGTCGATTGAAAAATAGGGGAAAGTAAAAAAATAGGGGGGATGTTTTGATCTCCAACCTTATCGAAACTATTTTTCACTGGGCGCAAGCTGCGCCCACCAGGTATAGGGATAGAAGCCACTAAATGCTCTTGGGCATGACAAGTGATAAAATACACTGTGTCTCAATAAGAATTGCACCCATAGAACATCGGGAATAACTGCGGTAAGTAAAAAGTGTAAGATGACAACTGCTCAGAATGTTGCCGCCTGTCCTCCAATAGACAGCATTATGGCATAGATGACTGTCTGTACTGTCTGGGGGATAACAGGGAAGATTATTAGAACTGCCTTACAATTTTTACATAGGCACGACTGTAATGGCAAGTTCTTACTATGTTAGGTTTAGGTCGTTTTTGTGTTTTGTTTCATATTAGGGTTTTCTGTAAAGGTAAAACTAACTGTTCCATTATTATGTGTATGTATGTGCATTTTGCCTGGAAAGGCCATCCCCGAAATGACCTATACTGTGTCGGGTGGGACGTTAAACCCTACACACTCACTCACTCACTCAGAATGTTGACTCAGCTAAGGAGATGGTCAAGGGAATACAGCAAACGCTCACAAAATTGCAATTTCCAAAACACCAGTGCACAGGATTGTAAATCAGTAATTAAAACTGCCATGCAAAGCTGCTGTAAACGTGATATTTTAGTGTTGTTTTATAAATGCCAACAAAACCGATGTTACTGTTTATTCTAAACTGATATGTAATTCAGCTTGACTTGATTTACAGTTATTATTTTAAAAATATCAGACAAAAATGATGTTGAATTATAGTCATTTGTTTTGGAGTTCAATTTTTATTGGGACACAGTATAGTTGATTAATTTTGCTAGTAAAATGGTCAAAATGATTTACAAATACAACACTTACAATTACATAACAAATCGTTCTAACAAAAAAGTAACCCTGCACAGAGATAGAAAAAAAAACATTACGATACGTTCAACCACCAACAAGACTTCAGTGGCAGACAAAGTCGGGGCTAGATTGAGGCATCGGCCATGGCACAGTTTTATAGGCCCTGCACTAAATTTCGTCAGTCGATTATCAGAAAAATAATCAAAACTGTCACCACCAAATGTCATCAAGACTAAAATGCATTAACTTTGATTTCCCCAAACCCGTAGCTAAATTTAAGGGGCTATAAGCAATATAATACACAGACTATAATTTTTCAATTTTGGTTATTCAATGGATGCTTGGATGATGGATGATATATTGTAATTTTTACTGTAGGCCTATGTGCAATGGGGCCCAAAAAGAGCTAGGTCCACCAAAGCCTTAATCCAGCAATGGACAAAGTATGCAGTGAGCAACATCAAAAACAGAAGACAACTCACCATCAGCAGTGATCATAAGAAATAAGAAGCGAAGCTAAATTTTTTTGCAATTAGTAACACAATCCAGATGACTTACACATATAACATACATATTGAAAATTACTAATTCCCAAAATTAACAGCAACAGTTCAACTATGCATGATGTTTAATGATGTACTGATTTATTCATGATTTCTTTTCAGATGCAAATCCCTACCATCAAGAATCGGTTCCTAGAGAAAATCTGTTGAAATATTTCTTCCAACACAATATGAAACATTATTCTATGAAATGGTTTTGTGTAAAATTATCATACAAAATAGCACGTGCAAAGGTCATCATATAGCTGACTACAACACAATGAATGCAGACTAAAATACTAACAAATAAATAGTTTTAAAACTACAATCAACACCAAACCAACACATGGACACATCACAACTTGGATCACAACTAAAATCTACGAAGGAATGTCATACATTAAAATAAAAACACTTGAATAAAACAAACTACGACAAAGTAGTATATGACACAGTGCTCTAAATATGCATATAGTACACCACAAAAACTGCTAATACAAGAAAGGTCTCATATAGTAGCCGGGTCTCTAATACAAGCCTGGGGTCTGAGACTGATGTTTTAATAGAAGCTGGGTCTCAAATAAAAGCCGGGTCTCCAATACAAGCCGGAGGTCTGAGTCAAATTATTATAGAGGCCGGGGGCTTCTATTAGCAGTTTTACGGTATTCAAAAAAACCCAGCTCAAAGTGGCTATATTTTACCACCGACGGACTTCAAATAAATACAAGTCACAACTTAAATAAGTAAGTTACTGCATTCGTCACAGTGCAGATGTATGGAACAGATTTCCACATAAATACACATTATATGCAAACACTGCTTCCGAGACATGCTGCTCAATGGTTTTGAGTTTTCACTTATTGCACACGTAAAAAAAACAAAAATGCTCCGAAATGGCACTTTTAGAGTGAGTGACATTTGATTTAGCGCATACCAAAGCAGGTTTTTGCTCAGAGAACACTGCATAATAACAAGAAGCTGAATAAATATCTGTAGCAAGCTGATTATTTCATGGTATAAACACACATGAAACTAACACAAATCAGAATTAATTAAAACTAACACAGAACAATACCATGAATTAACATTCACTCAGCATAGAACTTACATACAAATGCCAAATAATTCAACTACTCTACAAACCCTACTTTTAAACATAGTGCTGCACTCCAAACAACTACCAATTCTTATCAAGCCGAGGCTTACAAAAAAATTTTAAAGAATCATCCATAATATTTCAAGATATTTCATTAACAAGATATTGGCACTTTATAGGGGTAGTCCACAGATGGCAGAGGGGGGAGAGGGTTCAAGATATTGTGATGATGTCTGACGTAGGGTGAAAGGTTGCGTGACATCACACACATTACATATGCGGGTCGAGCCGGTGTCCCCACCCATGGCCTCCAGCACAAACAACTGTGCCCCATCAAATGTGTCAAATCATACAAGAATTTGCACTGTGTTTGAAACTCATACAGATCTGCAGACTACACTACAGACTGCAAGAGAGAGGTTAGAAGTTTGTGAGGAGGTCCAGAGCAGTGTGATGAAACGTGACAAGAGAAGAGTTATTTTTTCCCTAAAATTGCATGACGTCATTTATGGATGGCCCCCTAGCACAGTCTCACAGACACAGATTATGTTAATTCCTGTAAACAAGCTAGAGGAAGGGAAAATGTTAAATGAAACCTATATCAAAGCAAAAGCCAGCGAGAAGCTAAAAGCTAGTTGCTGGCACAATCAAGTATTCATGAATGTATACAATGGGTCACTTGGCTTAAACAAATGATTAACTGAATAGACAAGACACTTCATACTGCTGACTAGATTAAATTGTTACAAGTAAAAATTAAACAACTTAATAAGATATTAGAGTTAAACGATTAAGTGTGAATTGAAACTATACTGTGATATTTATTGATGTCACATTTTATGTAAACAAATAGTTAAATATGTGTATCAAAGCCATATCATCTGAGATTGTATTTGTCTGTGTGCTTAGGCCATTCAAACATAAGCTAATGCTGCTTAGAGTATAAGAAGCTCAATTTCCTTAACATAATCATTTTCACAACACAATTACACATGTAAGGAGCACCAGAGTAACCTGTTATAACTTGACTTCACTCAAGATTACATCTTTACTCACAATATCGATCGACTAGTCATAACTAACAAATTCTACAATGTCACCACCACCAATATTACCAATATTGGTATTACATGCACCTGCGATACCACTAGCATTCACCAATACTCATGAACCACAATGTTATGTCAGAATCCACTCACCCATTTACACATACAATAAATATGACAATAAAAACATGTATAGAAAATGCACATAACAGCATGTAATTAAACATCATTGCAATTCTCTGTTGATTAACACATGCTATTCAACTTCATGCAATAAACAGTCGTTATGCTGCCATGATGTATAACTGATTACCAACAAGATCCAGATAGCGGTTCCCACATTTCAGTCAGTCAACTGTTAATAAATATCTGTGAAATATTGGTAATCGGTACAAAAAGTACACAGCATGGTTGGTTAAAAAAGTATTAACAGATTGTACGAGACTCCTTGGGTGGGTAAATACATATACACTGGATCAGTACAGAAACACCGGAACTACAAAGGAGATCAGTTTGAAGATTGGAGTGCTAATCACAAATTATGCATCATCCTTACTGGAGATTACGACCAAGTTCCTAAACAACGAACATCTATTTGAACAAAAATCCAACCATTAACAGTCAACAATATAGCACAGGTGTCTGAAAATGAACTGGTTGAAACGGTGACTAATGAGCTACATAAATTCGTCAAATTTTTCAACTACTCCACAAAATTTCATCAAAATACACTATTATTTTCTCAGCAGTCCAACTAACATACGGATCACTAAGGCCCAGTTTTCCGCGGGCAGCAGAATTTTGAGCTGAGCTGCGGAATTTGGCCTTTTCCACGGAATTCAGGTACATCTGTGGAATTTCACAAAAGTTGAAAAATGACTGGCGATTAGTATGATCTTTGGCTTGATGATGCAACTTTATCGCAGAATGTGACGGAAAAATTCAAACTGAACTGCCTAAAGCTGTGGGCCGTAATAACAGCTATCGCAATATGGCAAAAATGTATTAAGCAAAGACAACGCAACTTAACAGATTGCACTTTAGAAAAAATTGATAATTATCTTTGTATGTTGCTAGCATAACTGAGCACAATGCCAGCCTTTCAATAACTGAAGTTTCTGAACCAAATGGAGCTCAGTTTACTCAGGCACGGTGAGCAGCGGAATTTGGACAATTTTGCTGTGGTAAGACGCGGAATTCTGCAAACTGGCCCGTGGAATTTCGAAAAATTTTCCGCGGAAAACTGTGAGTCCTACAGATCACAAAACACACAATCTCATTTGCTGTCAAGGAAGGCATCAGCAATAGCAAAAAACATAAATGATTTACCAATGCTAATAAAGGTAGTAATTTGACGAATTTATATAGGTTATAATCACAGCATACAGTCTGTCATTGTGAAAGCAAGCATAATGGCTACACGCTGCTGCCCAGGCTGAGGCATATCAGGCTACATGCTGTATAATCAGACAATTCCATGAGCTAAACTGGTGGACAGTCAAATCAGTCTAGGAGGCATGTCGTCAACTGACGCAGTGCACGATTCCAAATGTCTCAAGCAGCTTCAGGCGACGTTCAACCTTTGCTTTGTCTACACAGTACAGAACCAAACTACATCAATGATTCTATACTTTCTAGTTTTTTTAACCAATAATCAACACTCACTATGAGTTCATGATCAAAGCTTATCCATAATCTAATCTATTTTTCTCCATCTGATGCTCGATAAAAACTGAGTCTAACTTTTTACTTTTATCTAGTATACTGCAAAGTAAACTACAAATTGATTAGAAAATTTCTGCTGCCCAAAGATTAAGTAAAACGTCTATATAATTTGCACTGCAGATGTCTGCTGTAAATCGATAAGGTTTGGATTAACTTCAGTGTCAACTGTTACTTCCGATTATCTTTTTTTCTCATCTAGAAATTTCACCATCTCATCTCAATCTCATCTTGACTCTGGTAGGTTAAAATTGCAGTTTTAAAAATCTAAATCTAAAAACAATTTGATAAAGTGCCATTGTCACAAAGTTAAACTCTAGCTGTAGTTTCGGTTTCAATAGACTGGTGAAAGAATGAGACAAGATACTGACAATGGCTGAGCTGACTTCTATCCCGAGTGTCTTGTGCTTGCTGGCAAAGTCCATGTAGCAAAACATACGCCTCGCTGTACTGACGAACACACTGCAAGCACAAAAATACACACACGTCTCACAAAAATCTTGGATGATGATATCATCAGTCAACACCATTTTATTCAACAAAGTACAATACATAAAAACACCAGTTGGCAAAATACACCAGACTCAATGAGCACTTACTACTAATGAGCCTTAACTATTAGCGTACATAACCTGAAAATAACAATACGTCATCAAACTAAAACAAAATCCAGCACATCTGAGACAAAGTGGTATTAACTATGAACAGTTTAAGTGGCTGCTAGACATTTTCATTTAGGTGTTACGATCATGGTGTTTACGATTGTTAAACTCCTCTTAGGCTGCATTCACATAAACACGAGTCCAGCACTACATGGGTTCTCGGACACAAGTTCCAGCAAACACGAGTTTGCGTGCATTTCAATGGCGGCCATTCACATACGAGTACGGGTTACCTGTAAATTTCCATCGTAAGAGTAGTTTCTGTGCAGGTCATGCTTTTATCCAACCCGTGCGAAGTAAACTGCCCGTAAATAGCACTAATTTATAAAAGCTGTGGCACATATTTGACGTTAGAACTGACATCATTGTAAAACTGTTCATTGTCAGAGGTGCGCGGTTAGTAAAATTATTAGCGATGTGACAAAATATTGTTGTTTTAATGGTGAAGCATTTCCTCGATTCGACATCAATATGACCGACAATATGACCGACACGCATTAAGTTATGTGCTTGTACAAGTAACCATGAATGCTCCACTCATACAAGTGAAGCTTCTACAGGCCACAAACGGAAACTCAGACCCGTACTTGCATTCACATCTGTGTGAATGCAGCCTTAAGCTCTCTTAATTATTCACTTACTTACAAAATCCATAAAAGAAAACGTGGATAGTCAACAAAATCTAATCCTTTCGTCCTTGCACCATGCCCTAACCCACCTTAGGTCCGACTGCTCGAAAAACATGTAACTTATAAGCTGATGACAACAAAGAGGTGTAACCTGTTCAAAGTTGCCAAGTTGTTCATCGACTGCTCCCAGCTTGCACTGCAATAGACACAAGCATGCAGCGCACACACCTTACTGCACATGCTGACAATAACTTCACTAGAATGTGCAGCGACAGAAGGAACATTAAGAAAAGATGATAAACAAAGGCGAGAGGTCCTATCAACTTTCCCACAATTATGACAACTTGTTTGCAGTGGCATCATCTAGCTTCAAATAAAAGTCACGCGAGTAGGGGTAGTTGTGCTCTTTGGTATTCTTGTCGCGACTTTCAGTATCCTAGCTGGAACTTTCTGGGATTGGCTGACGGGCCCACATGGCGGCCTATGTTTATGAAGCAGCGATGGCTGCCCTGCCCTGAAAACATGGAACACAAAACATGGAGAAAAACAACAGTGATTGCCAAAACATCGCAAACTTAGGAAGCAAACTTGATGAATTTATCTAGTTTATTAGTCACTATTGGTTAGGCCTACTATAAATAACTACCTGAAGACACACTGAGCAAAAAGCCGGAATTACCATTTCAATGGCAGACACGTAGAGCAGCTGGTCAGCTATTGATTGTGACACATCAGGCATCAGTCTGTTACGTTGTGTCCACGTGTACAGACTTTCAGCATTTGCTAGATTGCGGCATTTCAGCAGACAGTGTTGGTAAACTGAGTTCATTTCAGTAATTGCTGCAGTACAAAACAATGTTATCTCTGACACACACCTTTTTATTCTCCATTATTCTGATGGCATCCAAAGTTACAACTTTATACTAGTACAAATATGCAATGGTGATGACAATGGTATGATGATGACAACAAAAAAAATTACAGTAATAATAATAAGAAGAAAAAATGCGTGCAAGCCAAGTGTCAACATGATATGCAGCCATCCATACACCTGTCTTGAGGAGTAGGGAAAAGCCTAAGGACAATGTGTTTACATGCAGGGTGTAATCCAGATCATGCGGATCACCAAATTTTTTTTTTGAGATACATACTTTCATACAGCAGCCTTATTAAGTTCTTTGTACTGGCCAAGTGGCAGCATTATTTCTGACAGACAGACACTGGAGATGGACACTTTACAAAACTGTTAAACGACGCCTAAACAATATTCAACGCAGAAGTAAAACTGACTGCGTGAGGCTGTTTTTGATCGCTCCAGTAACCCATCTCGCAATGCAGACTGAGCTAGCTGTAGGCCAGACGCCAGCAGATGTAAAGCCCGGATGTACAGCACCAGCTGCTCAATGCACCGCTGCAACTCGTCCGCAAACATTTTATCGCTGCGAGGTGATGTCGAACAGCTCCGATCAACTATGATCGACTGTGCCAATGGTGAGCTGCGTTCTTCAGCGACCGAGACGATGCAGCGAACAAGGTCACCAATGAACTCCAGTTTTGACAGCAATGCACTGTGCTCGCTCTGTTACGACCACATATGAACACATTAATGTAATACTGCTGGACTCAATATCAGATCACTGTCTGGAACAATCTTCAATCAGTTAAACTGAAATACTGTGAAAAGTAGGTAAGTGACACTTAAAATATCATTGTGGCAGTCAACCAATTGATCAATTAAAACGCATTTACATAGTGTCATATGTCAGTAATGAAAGTGCAAAGTGCAATACAATTCTTATAAAAAATGGCATCAGGAATGTGTATTACTTCTTGCCACAGGCATAACATACACACAGCTTACATTCATCAGAGTTTTCTCGGACAGCTCTGGTACAACAAATGCAATGGTTCCCTCCATGCTTGCCATGTGGTGCAGAGATGGACAAGTGCAAGGCTCACTCAGACGACGCATCAATGGCTGTTTACTGGCTCCAGGTGGAGCCACTGTCTCCGAGATAACCGCCAGGCTCTTGCATGGGTGAAACTGGTGTGCATTGGTAGATGAAATGTCCAACAACATCCCTAGGTACAACAAATATAAAAGCTATTACTGCTAACTGATTTATTTACTTATTTAGTGTGTGGATGTCCTAACAGCTAACAATACGGGTTGTGCAAGTCCATCTAATGACTAAAAAAGAAAACATCAAAAGCTGCTAGCTAAAAACATCACGTTTAAGTTTTAAATAAATGGTTAAATTTTGAGTCATATCAATACTATGCCTTCACTCGCTGGTCATGCTGTGCTGGTCATGTCCGTGAACCGGACTTAAAGGAGTGTTGAGTGTGGACTATTTTGTATGCTCTATTAGCTATGTGTAGTTGCTACTTTTATGTTTGTATATTTTTTAGCCATCGGCTATCGTTTTTTATTAAACCTGAGTTCAGTTGAGTTGACCGTAAAATATGACTTTTTTATGCAGAAGTCAGCAGGTTCATATTTGTCCAAAAAATACTACTGGTAACAGTCCTAAGATATGTAATGGTCGTGAAAACATCACAAACAGAGACAGAGACAGACAGGTGACGTGAAAACATCATTATGCCCCGCAGTGACAGACAAATACATAAGAACTAGAGATTGCGATCCCGGCTGTTTTCGCCAATCCCAAGTCCCGGGATTGGCAGCATCTCAATCCCAGTATTTCGGGATTACAAAAATTAGCTAAAATTGTACTTTTTCACATATTAAATGACAGAAATAAGAATTTTAGCCATCTGGTGAGTAAAATATTTTATGAGCGGTAAAGTACAACTTCATGCTGTCGCCGGAAATTTGTATTTTTAACAGTTACTGTCATTCTCTACAGTTCAGATATACCTTTCGTAGGGGCGCTGTGCATAAAATAAGTCAAACAGGGATACCAAAATAACGATAACAATAACAAAATAACAATCTGTAACCTAATCCCGAAACGGGATCCCAGGATTACAAATTTCTCAATCCCAAATCCTGGGTGCAATCACTAATAAGAACTGCTCAAATGCAAAAACAAAATATTAACAAATTTTGACACACAGACAAAGCTAAAGAAATACGAACGTTTAGGGCGACTAATTGGTGATGATGAAGCACTGTGGAACTGTTGCTGGCGTTGTACTGAAGCTGAACTAATCACCGGCTCAACTTCATAGTCAGGTTCAGACGGATGTTCAGCTACCAGTCTTCTCTCTATACAACACAGTAGAGCCGACATTAAATACAGGGTGCGGAAAAAAAGTAGCCCCCTAAAGTTTTTCGCTATTTTCTCAGCAACCGCTTGGAATTTTAATTTGAAATTTTACACATTTATTTGCTGAAACCTGTTACATCTAACCGCCAAAGAAAATTTGATTCTGTTAAAAAATGACGAAGTTATAGACTTTTTAACATGACCGCCTACCAATTTTTCAGCATTCAAAAATGTTCTGGCTTCAACGCGAATTTAATAACATCGTTGAAACAACACAGTTAACTAATAATCAAACGCCAGAATTCCATTGTCAAAGCAAATGTTTGAAGTGTTCACCACCAGCTCCAAGCAACAACATCAGCCTCCAGTCGCCTTATTTGAGAAATGTTTTACAATCTTGTCGATCGGTCCCTGTGGCAGGTTGCCCCAGATAACCTGAAGCGCTTGCTTGAGTTCAGCGATTGTCTTCGGCTTTATTTTAAGCTTGCGGTAAGCTTCCAACATTGCACCCCACACATGATAGTCCACTGGGTTCATATCCGGCGAATTTGGAGGCCACTGGTTTTTGGTGACAAAATCTGGACAATTGGTTAGCAGCCAGTTCTGTGCGCTGCGCGGCATTGCGCGCTACGTGTGTGCTGACGCGCAATCCTGCTGGAAGATGAATCCAGTGGGCAGCCGGCGATTGCTTTAAAGGAAGGATAATTTAATTATAATTTATAAACAATATAAATTGCTGTTTGTCAAAACGTCACTGTGACGTCATCAGCAGTAACGTGTAACCAGTTTTTAAAAATTAAATAGCATTTTTAGCATGAACATTTTTGAATGC
>Ga0056128_1006087_pt1 | contig 15221 bp, 4 predicted proteins | sample WorMetLIZISLAND2_FD_71113 | JGI IMG/M metagenome (GOLD analysis project Ga0056128, IMG submission 71113) | Marine gutless worms symbiont microbial communities from Max Planck institute for Marine Microbiology, Germany - Olavius geniculatus... ...
CATTTAAGGACTTGCACATCGAAAACAGCAAAAATTACAAAAGGTGATATTATTCAGCAGCACATTGACACACAGTCAGTGTGATGCGGGCAATATCACCTTTTGTAATTTTTGCTGTTTCGTGGGTTCGAGTTCTACGTTGACTATAAAAATATTTTTGTTACTACCAACCTGCTGTTAATAAATAAAAACTGTATAACACTGTGTAGTAGGCCTATTATAGCGGCCGAGGCTACTTTAGCCAGGGAGCTAAAGTGCGCAGACTCCTTAGCCTGTTTGAGGTTGCTTTGCGGTTGGGAAAAAGAGGAGATAGTAAAAAAGAGACGGGATAGAGGGAAAGACGAGAAGAGGAAAAGAAAGGCAAGAGGAGCAAAAGCGGGAGAATGAGGAATTCCTGGAGGCTATATATCTTGGCATTTTCCCAACCCACATGCTTTTTCTCTAGCCGTAAAGTTATGGCCGCTACATGCGCCAAATTTTGGCAATTTGTAGGCGGCATCGAGCGCTAGGCACAGAAAAAATTTTGGTGAATCTGACAAACGGATTTTAAGGGTGTGAGGTAGAATTTTTTTCTCACTTTTATATCTTCGTTAGAGAATTTGGGACGCTGAAATTTTTTCCCAAAAGGTCTCGAAGGGGCTTAGACGCGTTTCAGCAAAATGTCAGCCTCCTAGATTCAATGTTATGTAATTTTCACAATTATGGGGGTTAATTTTGCTGAAACACTTTTTAAAAACCTGTGATGTAGATCAGTCTGTTTTGTGACCAAGTTATCAGAAAATAGCCTTAATGTGCAATGCGGGGTGGAAATTTCCAATTTTTGCCATAGGTCCAAAAATAGCCCTCCAAAGTTGACCCAATTTGGGCATTTTTGACCATAATTTTAAAAGTTTTCCAAAAAATTTGCAAGCGATCTAATTTTTTTCGTGCAGAACATTGTAGACTAGAAATACCTAAACATAAAGCGCGGCTTTATTAAGCCTTGGGCGAGTAGATGCAAACAGTACGCAATTATCTTTTATCATGGGGACCGAGTTATACCGCTTTGAAATCTCCATTGGCTACAATACAAAATTTTGCAACTTTTGAATGGTTGCTATGGCAACAGAGGTCGTTAGGGGGTAAATTTAAATGACAAGGTTAAATTGCCGGACTCCGAAAATAGGGGGTAGGTGAAAACAGCGCGCAATTATCTTCTACGGGGACCGAGTTATACCACTTTGAAATCTCCGTTGGCTGTAATGCAAAATTTTGCAACTTCTGAATGGTTGCTATGGCAACAGAGGTCGATAATGGGTAAATTTAAATGACACCGTCGGATAGCCCGGGCCCGAAAATAGGGGAGTGAGTGCAAACAGCGCGCAATTATCTTTTACGAGGACCGAGTTATACCACTTTGAAGTCCCCATAGGCCGTAATGCATTTTTTTTAAATTGGGGTATACAAAGTGGTAAATTTTAAAAATTTTAATCGAAACCATATAAGGAATGTGTCTAGCATCAGGACGCTTCGTTTGAGCCATTAGCGACGTTTGTCGTGTGCAAGGAAAAAATAGACGCCTAACGGCAAATTTCGCGCATGCGTTGCCACGCCACCTTTGAACCGATTGTAACCAGATTTTGCATGTGGGGTCGGGTGGTCGACGTTTTATGAAATTGATTAAGGGATGTCGGAGTTACAGGACCCCCCCCCCAACGCCATTTCCTATACTTAACGTTTATCGCCCTTACAACAGTGTCAGCTCTACCGTGCTGCACTGTGAAAAGGGTCAGTAGCCAAACACGTTATAGCGAAAACTGTTTTTGTGGTGGATCGATAGGAGAGCTTTTTCCTCCGGACCATGCAGTGGTCTTTGATGTAAATGGTTAAGCATACGATTAGGTTCGACATTAGTGATAGTGTTAGAAATAAGAAAATAACGTATCTTTGATCGTAATGGACTTAAACTGAAGATGAATGGGGTCACGTGACGTTGGTTTGCAAGGGCAGTCAATTTCTTCTGTCAACTTTTCCTGATAAAATTTTGTTGTTGTTTTGGATGTGTGACTCAATCGCCCTTACACAATACTGCAAACTAATAAGTTAGTAAGTAAAGTAGGCCTAAGTAGGCTAACATTACAGCGTACTATACCAATGACATCTTAAAGTCAAACATTTTACACGTGACTTAGCTGTTTTTCCCAAATTAAGCTGTTCAGTTGCCAACTAAAAAATAATAATTTAATTAGTGTTTTAACCAAACTTTTTTATTAAAGCATTGTTCTAATTGAAATAAATTGATTAAACTATTAGTTAACAAATTGTATTTAGTATTTAGTTTTGCCCATCACTGGCTAGCCGTTCGTGCTGCGGTCAACAGCCATTGTTCGGTCGCGGCTGATGTATGACGTTCGATCGATCTGCTTCTTCCATTAATCTTGTTCTCGTTTTCCGCATCCACAGCTCCCCTTCACTGAAGGGCGTATTCCTGGAAAAAACGTGGAACGTCTAAAACTAAAAATCTGTCATTCACCATCACTGGTATGTCATTATTACTAATTCAAACAAATAAGACAGTAAGGCAAAATCTTGTTATAATGACGACGACGACGAAACGTGTTTAATGTTATAATGTTAGAATCTTCTGCGTATTGTTTTACAACTATAATAAGGCCTACGTACAAAATACTACTATAAAATCATTGCAAAACATTAAAAATATTTGTAAAATTGTAGTTTTTTAGTGTACAAAAACCACTGTAAAATTAAAGTACGACAAATATAGCTCGAAAGACGAAGTACAAATTTCTGCACTTATACTAAAATGTTTCCAACAGTATCATAAGTAAAAAGTAAGTAGATAATTAATATAGCGCGTTAACTGTAGATAACCTTGAAGTATACGTTCGCTGAGCTAGGAAAACGAGAAGTATCCTAAAAGTGTTTTAGACGGCATGACTTGCGCCCCTGCAGTCTGTCTATGTCGAGTGTCGAATAGAACAGCGAATAGACGGATGTAGGCCTACACTGTACAGATGGATGGGATGCTAATTGTGGTACGGTAGACCTACGATCACGTGACCTAGACCTGCAGGTTGCAGACGCTGCATCGCTGAGACGGTCGTCAATGGCATCGTGAAACTCATCGCTCGGCGTAAATCTAACGGCGCGGCAATTTCACGCATTGTCAGACACTGCCCACCCTCTCCCGCCATGTCACGTGACGTCACGGCATGCAGTCCAGTGTCGGTATGTCGGTTTCACAGTCCTCGCAGTGGCACGAAGCGCGTGTGTCTTGATCCCAAAACGAGATAGGACGTTGTAGGTGAAGTTTAGGGTTAAGGTTGTGTAATATGTATAGCTCTTTATGGAATGCCCATCGCAAAGCTACGGAGCGTCACCTGACGTATGGGATCTTGAACTTGAGGGGTCGGGACTTGGACTGCTAAAATCTACGTTTAATGCTAAAAATTTCATACGCAGGCTGTCTTGGTCTATCTCCGGCTATTTTGTCGCAATTCAGTGTTGAAATGTGCGTTGCATCCAAAAATTGCGAAAAATTCACTAAAACCCTTTTTGGGGGGTTCAAGGTCGTTCTAGGTCGTTGATGTTAATAAATCTAAAAAGCCTGTCACCAGTGCTTGTTATGATAAGCAGCATGTCTGGACTTATCTGCAACCGTTTTCACACTATAAGAGCCAATAACGGCAAAATAACTTCTTTTTAGGGGGGAATGGGTACCCCTCTTTGACGCTCTCGTTCGAGGACCCAGGAGCACGAAATTTTGTCACGAAAAACTAGAGACCTTGAGGTAGCCTATGATAAAGATATCGTGATCCTAGCTTGCACCGTTGTGATACACCTCACGAGTGTGACAGACAGACAGACGGACATACGCCTAGACGACGGCTAAGACGCGCGAAGCATTCTGCTGTCGCGCGCAAAATGGACATAACGTTGGCGGGGAGTTGCGCTCTCCGAGTCTTCTCCTAGACTTCTAGTTATAAATGCTCAACATGCTGTACAACAAACCGTAAGCTTACAAGTTACAACAGGTCGAAAGAATAATACGGCGAATCCACAGCAAGTTGTACAAGATGGTGTGCAGAACCGTCAGCTAAAGAAGCATGCAGCGAACTGCTAAGATTTCGTTTCAACTGTTTACAACTGTTCCATAGTTTTATTTGCCGTGCTACTCTCGTGTTTGTGTATTTAGCTTAGGAAGGCTACCGTAAGTGCTCTATGAGCCTGGTATGTCTTGCCAACTGTATTTTTGTGTCAACCTTGTGCACTCTGTTATGCTTTTGCTAACAAATAAATGATGATGATGATGATGATGACTATAACAAACAAAACCACTTACAAAAGCACAGTTTTAGCTACCGTTCTGTAAGAATTTAAAATTGTCACCGATGTGATTGTTTTTCAGTAAAAATAACAAAAATATTTGAATATCCCCATTTTTCGACGGACTTTTGGCGCACTAAAATTAGCGGCGAATTCGGCTATCAGCTGTCTGCGGTTTGGGGTCCTGTCCATAGCTATACAATGTTTGTCATGATACCACGAAGGGACTGTAACGACGCACGCACGCACGGCGGTGACGTGACTGAGCACTCGTAGTAGACTGTCCTATCCCATCCCATCCGGCATACTGCACACACACGCAGAGTGTCGATGAATAATTGACGAGTGTATTGTGTGCACGGGTGGGTGTGAGTGAGTGTGTTGTTGACGCTACAAGCTAAACACCGCCATCACCATGCATCGTCAATCTATCCATCGCCTACCTGCAGACAGCCTCTGTAGCCTCTGAAGCTATGGATTATTGCGCCGCACTCGACCGGCGCACGTACCGTAAATGTATTATCACGCTGCACTATCCGACTAGCCATCGAACATGCTAGTAGCCTAATGCGAATATAGAGTCCACGAACTGGGTCTATATTCCATTCCCTCTGTTACAGTGAGTGGCCATAAGAGTAACCGAGATGGCGCCACTGCATGCGTAATTGCCAGCAAGTGGCTGACAAGATTAAATGCATGTTTGTGAGAAAAATACTAAAGAAAATCATCTGCAAAGATCAGTAATGGTCGGATAATTTTTGGCAGTAAGGAACAAGTGCAGTTTTTCAACAAGGAGGCATATAAAAGCAATGACACTTAAATTCCGATGACTGCTCCAATTAAATCTTATTGCATTTCGATGTTGGTCAGTTTATTCCCGAGCCTCAATTTAATTGTCCGCCATATATTTTCTGTTACACTTAATGTCTTAACTCTGCACAGGCCATGTCATACATCTATTTTTCCATTTTCCAGTTTTTTGGTAAATTTTAGTGGTGTACTGGAGCTAAATTTAGTGGAATAGGCCTAAAAGGCTTTTTCACAGGATAATTAATAATAATCAGCTATAAATTATTATCTAAAATATTTTAGGCTTCTTAACATCAACATTACTATGGGTTGGAATCAGTATTCCTACAAGCTTATTGTATGTTATGCATCCAAAAAGAACAGAGGGTATTTGGCAGCCACACATCGTGGCTGATATTTCGTAGTATTTCCGTTACAATATTTATTCAAAAACTTGAAATAGCCCTATACGCATGACTTTCTCCTACATATTTGACCATATCAACATGAGTAAAATTTTTGTTCAGTAACTTCAACCAGTTATTTTAACACAGGCATTTTTTGATTTATTGGGCGAATTTTCACTTTTTGACTTGGTGACTATTGAAGTCGCCGACGTATAATACAGGATGGTCGAACGTTGTAGGCGTATTTTGACCGCAGTGGAAACTGGGCGGTTTGTACACATTCACAATCTTGTATCCACCAATATGCACAGCGTCACAAAAGGCAGATGAAGATAATGGAGACGCATCAGCTATGTCTGACCGGACATACGTTGTTGTGCCAAAAACAGAATCTGGGGAGGCAGAGATCATAACCAGTTATACTATAACGTCCTGCGATAATGTCTAGAATGTGGGTTTTTTGAAGACAGATCACATCGGCTTTATGGTGATGAGCAATTTCACCAATAATCTTTTTTGCAGCCGATAGTCCTTCTACGTTCAGGTGAAGTAGGCCTATTTTCAAGGCAGGTCCGACAGCGATCGAATTCTGGCTGTAATTGGTTTTTACTGTTCGCGCCATAGTGAGTTTACATCTTTTCTACGTTTTCATCTTTTCATCATAAGTTTTCATCTTTGTAGCACATCACCGCGGGCGCGCGTTTGCGATTTTGCATGGCGCGTGCAACATCAGCTGCTGCTGCTGTTTGCTCTAACGTCGGACAGCAGTCTACTCTACATGTCATCGACCGCGCACATTACGCGAGTAGCTATTATATAGAACATCATGAAGACTTTTGTCCTTGTTTGTTTACAATATTCTATTGAGTTTCATATCGACCATGAGCGCACGTCGAAGACAGAATAGAGTCTGTATAGGACTGGCTAATGAAAGGATTGAAGAGATATGATGGATGGGACCGTTCTGTTATAGCTGGGGACAAAGTAATCACTGGCATGTTACAGCTGTTTATTGACTGGCTTATCGGTATCATTGCTTTACATTTTTTCACATGTTTATTGTCTGAACAGTAATATGCCTATTGTGTCGAATTAGCATGATTTAGTGAGACTTTAACTGGCATAGCCTAACTTATAAGCTAATCATCTCAACATATCTTGTGTGGACCAAAAAATTGGATCTGTCTGAGCGTTGATAACTTTACAACGGTTACTGGTAGAAAGGCGTGTGATATGTTAAAAGTTTCAGAATGTTGTAGAGAAAAGGGTGCAAACAGCATTTAAATATTTTTTTAATTTGCATAAATATTTTAGGCTTCTTAGCATCAACATTTGCCTGCACTCCCATGTGTGCGAGTTCAGTGAACTTAAAAACTTGATGTTAAAAAGTTCGAATTTTAATTCTGTAGATTATTCAGCGTCGGGACATTGCAACAAATGGCATGGCTACAACATTTCAGAAACCAGCCAAAATGTGTGCTAATCGAATGTTGGGCTCAACTGATTCTGGACACGTTGACTTCAGCGATCCATCAGCTGCCAAAAAGGACTGATGATGGTTATGCATGAAAAAGTTGTCTAACTGCTTATGTCGAGTTACATCTAAACTAAACGCATGTTGTTATTATTTCATCGTATATTGCGTATGCTGGGTGAAAATCAACTGAAATCCATGCGTCACTGTCACATGATTTTAGGGGTGGTGCAAATTTCTGTAAATCAAGCAAAGAATAGTTGAATGCAAAGACATGCAAGTTTCACGTTTTTTGTAGACCTATGCAATTCCGAAACTTTTGACATATTACACGCTTTTCAGTCAGTGAACATCGTTAAGTTATAAAAGGTCAAATATTCGTGTCAAATCTAGGCCTATGCGTTACAGTCAAATTTGGCAGAATTTAAGGAGTTGTGGATATTTATGCTTTAGCTGATTTTTCATTTGTTCGGACCACATAACGGATCACTTGAAGACATTAAGTTTAAGAATGATGAAGATGTTCAACAGCATGCGTCCAGAAATTTTAGGGAAATTATGTCGAAAAGTAACATAACTGTCAGAATTGTGCGATTTACTGTTTTTGTATAAGTATGTATAACGTATAAGGATGTATAAGGATGTTTTTTGTATAAGTCCTGGAACCTATTGAACGACCCTCGTAGTGTCCACACGAAAACTCCAGTTGTCGGATCACCGATCAAGTAACGTTAGCAGTTACTGCAAATAGTGTGTACCACTAGCTTCTCGTGTGTGAACGTGTGTGAAACAGTGTTGTACGTAGGCCTATATTATTTTTTTCTCTGCCAATATTTGGTGAACGAAAGCTGTACGTTTGTGCAGGAGCTACTAGTCTCGCGGCTTGATATCGTCGTCATTACTTCATGCACTGGTGACTGCATCATCGTAGCGTTTACCGACTGATCATTGGTCGTGGGTAGCGACACCGACAAAACGACTGTAGCCTAACGCCGACTGGCGACTAAAATCTACACTAACAAGCATTTGCCACTATAGCTGCTGACTCGGTAACATCATCACTTCATTCGTCAAAGAACAGAGGCGTCGTAGCTGAGAAAGGGGTAGGAATCGGGAAGTTGGCCTTTTGCTAAATTCTGGGTGTCGGAGAATGGTCAAAAAATTTTCCTTTTGTCTGAAAGATTTCGTCCAAATATGCAAAATTTTTGGCTGAAAACAAGCCCCATATTTTGAGAGAAATTTGTGTGCGAAATTACAATTTTGTGTACTCATAATCTTCTCTGTCGGAAATTTGCCGTGTTATTTTTTCTAAAAAATGCAACTTCCTGCTTCGCCTACTTATTTAACCCACAACGTCGCTGGACTCGCTGCCAAAGAACAGCGTGCAGGCATTTAACCAAACCGTGAGTTAAGCAAGGCAGAACAATCATGCAACAAGTTACACTGATAATTTTAGATGTAACCAAAAAGTTACAGCAAAAATAAAAAAAAACGTTAAAAAGGTAAAAAACGTGGAAGGAATAAAAAACGTTTAAAACGTTGAATAAAAACGGTAGCCCTAATTAGTCCAACCCCTTGCCCAATGCCTAAGTAGGTGCACTGGTGCAGTAGCTAAAGGCACGGAATACTCATCCGGCAGCTGTATGAGCGGCTATTCATACAACAGTCGGACGAATAACCGGTCCTACCAGGGCTGGCTATTTATCGGGGCCCCGCCTGCCGGTACCGGCTACAGGCGTCTTCCTGTGGCGGTTGGACCGTGCTCGTCGGACCGTTGCAGGAATCAAAGCAACTGACGACCTCAGCCGTAGCCTCACTGAGTCGGCCAACTGGCATCTCAGGCCAAGCAAGTAGGATGACCATCACGGGAATATAGCCAGTCGTCAATTTTTGTACTTGGCTGCAGCACCGTCCAATTTATGACCAATATTGTACACTTACTAGTGGGGCGCAATTATTATCTGTCGAATTGCTATAGCATAGCATGGGACAGATTATGAGATCACTTGGTCATTCTGTCATTCCGTCATTCTGTCATTCTGTCACTTTATCTGTAAACATTCTTACGGCCGCAATATTGATTCGATTTTGATGAAACTTTGCACAGTGATTCCGGGCTCAAAACGTACGATCGAATTTTATTGGGGTAAAAAATCCGATTACTCCTTTCTTTATTTTCTCCCAATTTTTAACCCTCGTAATGCATTTTCAATGAGAAGGTTCTTATACCACATCGCGCGTCACGTGAGCTTTGCTCAAATTACTTGTTGTGGTTGCTTCGCAAAGTTTTTGCCGGAATTTATAATAAACGTTTTTAAATAAAAAAACGTTGAGAGAATGAAATAAACGTTGAAAGCGTAAAAACGGCAAAAGAACAAAAAAACGTTCATTACATCAGTTTATGCTGATGATTGCTTGCGAAAATGTAAACATGAAACTAAACATAGCTAAACAGGAAAACTAACATTCGATATAACAAAACTTTAATAATTTTGAACTATTTATACATACGCTAGATAAATCATGTATGAAATTGGTGAAAAATTTGCGTCAACAGGAAGAGTGTTCCAAATGTTCGCTACATGTTCGCGATGTGTCGCTCATTGCATGTCGCCGTTAACAAGTGTATAAAACTGATGTTTTGTACATTTATATTTGCTGTTTTATTACAATAACAAAGTTTTATATTGATGGTCAATTATAAACCGGCTGCTTTCCACGGCCATGAAGACACAGAACCTTAAATATTTTGGGGTCACGATTTTGATCTTTAAGAATCACCTGACACCATCGGAACGTGACCATCGGACTCGGCGAGGGCACTTTCCTATTGGTGGTCAATGATGACCATGCGCTTATCTTGCACGGATACAGAGATACGGTGCTTCAAAGATTTTGGGGTCACGAGTTTGACCTTTTGCGATCACGTGACGTCATCGGTCACGTGACCATTTTACTCTGCATATGTGGTTTCCTATGGGCAGTCCATTGTAACCGTGCATCTCTTGCACCGTTACGGAGATATAAAGCCTCAAAGTTGCATTTGCCTGCCCATATTAAAGGCCTAAAGTTCACTGCGCATGCTTCGTGTCACGTGACCTGTAGGCAGGAGGTCTAACATGACCATATATTTGGAATTCCAAAGTCCATATTGTCTATTCACTATACAACTTTTATGTGCCTACGATGACGATTAGGGGCCGTTTATAGGTGAGCGTTTTTGGCCGAAGGCCAAATAATTTTGGACGTTCACTGCGCATGCGCCGTGCCACGGGACCTGTAGGCAGGGGGTCAAATATAACCACATATTTGGAATTTTCGTGGCCATATTGTTTCTTCACTATAAAACTTTTATAGGCCTACGGGAGCGTTTTTGGCCGAAAATTTTTAAGTCCGTTTTTGGGCCCAATTTTCGACTTTGGGGGGATTTTTCAGGGGTTAGATATTAATTTCGACTTTCGGTTCCCGAAAAGGTTTGACCCTTGCGTGAGGCCGCGTTGTCCGAGCCATCGTGCGTGAAAATCCGCCGGGCGGTCTGACCTGTAGATCGGTCAACAAAAAAAGGTATATATACCATAGAAAAATTTTCGTTATATTTCACCCATTTGCCGAGAAGCCCTAATGGACGGATTTGCACGAAATTTTGCACGAAGGATCGTCTCGCCGACGTAATCACCTGTTTCAAATTTTATGTCGATCGGTTGAGGGGTTTCGGATCTGCGCGGGATCGAATTTTGCCATTCTCCCTTTACTTAGCCGGTTGCCATTAACACAGGGCTGCGCTACCGCGCGCCTGTGATTAACGCTAACTGTATTCACTATACTATAGTGACGCTAATTACGTCGACCGACGCTGGTACCGACGCCTAGCGATTGGAGATGAATCGTAAGTGAAGCTATAATATAAAATGGCACATCGAAAACGATCAGTGCAAAAGTTGCAAACGGCACTGCCTCGTTTTCGTTTTGACCGGGAACATCGCCTACAGGCTATTTGCACGGCTGCTGGACGAATAGTCACCGCGTTTTTTTATTCATGTATGCAAACTTTTGAAAATTTTTAAAAACTCTTTTACAACTATGTAATTTTATAGGCGAAGACGGATAGCTGGAGAGATGGGCGTGGCGGGAAGCAAGAAGCTGCCCAAGGAAGACATGCAGTTTCTAATGGACAACACCAACTTCACGAAACAGCAAATCAAAGCCTGGTACAAAGGATTCATGGTCAGTGCTTTTTGCCTCGCGCCCGATTTATATATGCCCCTACTGTACATGTACTACATAGAGCGAACAAAACAATCTCATAGAAAAAGTCTTTAATTAAACGTGCAAACATGTGTGAAAATGCAAGACTTGAATTAAAGTTGCCGTCCGTTATTTTTTTCGGTCATGTCTCTCATGCATTTGCAGCTACCCCATGACGACCAGGCTGTTATTTTTGTCAACATGGCAGTTTATTTATTGTCAACTTAAAAAAAATGCATTTTACAGTTCAAATCTTACTATAATGCGCCGAACGTTCGTCTGTTTGTTTGTTTGTCTGTCTGTCTGTCTCCCCATACCTCTCTCGCGCCTTTTGTGTTGCAGGGTCGCGGACCCCGACCGCGGTGTTTGAGTTTTTGGGCCTTAGCTACGAACGCCCCCACTTTCCCCCACCTCCCCCGGACCAAGAGCAGCCTATAGCTAAGGGGGTTGAATTACCGGTCGATTATCAGTATAGTGCTTAGCTCAGCGTGTAGTACTTCGTGGCGCCGTCTGGTAAATGACGGTCACTTATAGGTCCATTTTTCCCACTTTGCCCCACTTTCCCCTTTGCACCCTTCCATACAAGAAATTAAAACTCCCGCCCTTTGCTAGTAGTTATAATTTTTAAATTAAGCCAAGTATTGTAATAATATGTGCGGCATGCGTGACTTGAACTTTCTACTATATTTATTTATTTATTTATTTATTATGAAATCGTACACACAGTACACACACGGTACTGTTGAAGCTATTCAATGATCTTCAGCATGCCAAGGACTGTGGACAAGTGTCGGCTTTGTGTCTCATAGATGCAACGGCGGCGTTTGGCACGGTGGATCACCCGTCATCTGCGTTCTGCTGTCCATGGACAACTCACAGTTCCTTGTTACAGACTTACAACAGCTGGCAGAAGGACATTCTCTTTCGCTGGCCCGTCAGCTTGGAACAGTCTCCCGACGTACCTGAATGATCACACACTCAATCTGGACACTTTTAAACGTTTCCTTAAATCATTTTTGTTCCAGATGTACTGATAACGCATTCAGCGCACTAGAAATTTCTTCGAAATGATAATGCGCTATATAAATGTTCACTTATTATTATTAGGGCCTATTATTATACAGAAATACATGAAAATACACTTGAAAAGTATTACACAAAACGTAATAAAATTTAAAGAAAAAAATAGATAAGAAAAAAACATTAAATCAAATTAATCTGTACAAAGGAAACTGACAAGGCTATCAAGCTCAGCATGTGAAAGCAAGTCCAAAACATAAAAACCACACTTAATAAAAAGCAACTCTAAACAAAGACACTCTTTTCCATGTGTTATCTGATACAGCAGCCCGAGCAGTACACCAAATGTTCATATTTTGTAACCTAGTAAGACCAGCCACACTCACATTATAACGCCATCTCTATCTGCCACTGCCATTGACTGTTGCGAAGATGTGGCCACTATTCAGTATTCAACAAATTCAATTACCTTCCTTCTAACATAAGAGGCAGGTTAACAGTACTGACTGGCTTACTTACGTACTGGCTTGCGACGTGATGCTATAAAACATTTGGTCTTACAAGCATTAAAAACCACGTTATATTCAGTTGCATATTAATCACATAAACAGAGCATAAATCTCATTGCCCGAGTCGTTTGGAGGCCCTGCGAGAATGTTTCCCTGGACCCCGCTGTGGCTCACGACGGGCCTGACACTGAAAGATTTGTTCTGCTTCATAGACTTCACTTCTAGCCGATCAAGGGTCTTCTTACGTCGAACTTCAAGTGGCTTATCTGCCGATATAAACACTTTGGCAAAATGTTCCTGCATGCTTTGCCAACGTGTGAGCTCCACTTAAAACAATCCGTCTGTCTCATGCAGACTGCAGCTTGACCAAGAGTGGCCTTGTCTTATCGGCAATGAACTTGCTAAGCCGGAACACATCATTCACATTTACATCTCGTCCTGGTGCTATGGACAAAGCATCATCAACCTGTGTAAGCTTACGCCACACAGCATTATCACGAACTTAAGCAATTCCACTGATGACAATATACCGAGATCTGTCAAACTGTGACTGACGAGTGTATATAACAGTAGGCTGTTTGTATACTCTGGCAGATGTATCGCCTGCCTCAGACGTATCGGTACTGTCACATTTTTGAAGCGCCATACCTCCGTAACGGTGCCAGATAGACGCATGGTCACCATGAACCACCCATAGGAAGTAAACCTTCGAGAGTCAAATGGTCACGTGACCGATGACGTCACGTGACCCCAAAAGGTCAAACTTGTGACCTTATTATATTTGAGGCGCCATATCTCCTTAGCGGTGCCAGATAGACGCATGGTGACGATGGACCTTTTATAGTAAAGCGCTGGTGACGAATTGAATGGTCTCGTAACTGACAATGTTTATTGTTTAGTCAAAATAATACAGAAGGATGCTGCTGTACAATTTGAAATTAAACAGTTTTATTTTTTCTACCGGTCTAAACAGCTCACTGATTATAATATACGAACATATATTGTAAACTGTTGAAATTCATTGGACAGATTCCTTGTTCATATGAACATTATCTTATTATACAGAGAGACTGTCCGGGCGGCCAGCTGACCCGGTCTAAGTTCCTCGAGGTCTACTCAAGCTTCTTCCCGCAAGGCAATGCCGACAAGTTCTGCGAGCACGTGTTCCGCACGTTCGACTCTGACAACAGCGGGAAGATTGACTTCAAAGAGTTCCTGCTGGCCATCAACATCACATCGGCTGGCAAGCCGGAGCAGAAGCTGGAGTGGGCGTTCCAGATGTATGACGTCAACGGCGACGGGACCATCGAACCCAAGGAGATGACCGAAATCATCGCCGTGAGTATGATGATAATCAAGTTCTAGAGCCGTCGCCGCCCAAAAACGGACGGCGCGCCGCCGAGGCGGCGGACGGCGCGCCGCCGAGCCAGCCGAAATTATCGGCCGCCGCCGCCGAAATTTTTACGGCGAGACGCGGTGATTAAAAAAACTGATTATAGGCAGACCACTACACGGTAGTCACAACGCCTGCTGACTCACACATATTGGCTCTAGTGTGAGTTTTTTTTAGGTGGAATCACTTCTTGCAGCGCAAGCGCTTCCGCTTATTTCAGCACATTTCTCTATAGCGTGCAGGTCTGTCTGTCAGTCACTTGCTTAAACCGTTCGATGGATTTAGATTTAACCTCCAAGACAAGATCTCAGCGGTCACTCGTGAGAGCGCCGGACCAAAGAGATCTTCGGCAAGATGGACGAGAACGAGACGCAAGGACTCTGCCTACAATGAGCGGGTGCGCATGAGAGACGTGACGGCCCGCCATAGCCAGGGGCCGCCATAGTTAGAGTTACGGTTAGGGTTAGGACCCCACATTAGTAGAGGCTTCCCATAGAATCCCCGCTTGAGGAAAGGGGTGGCCGTAGAAGATCGCCGATGGTACGAATGGCTAGCTCCGCCACACTTTCCTATAGGCTACTATGGTTAGGGTTAGGGTCAGGGTTAGGGTTAGTGGGGTCCTAACCCTAACCCTAACCCTAACCATGGTGGCCCCTGGCTATGGCTATGGCGGCCCTTGGCTATGGCGGGCCACAGTCATGAGAGAAGCATCGGACGTCGCCCCCCCCAGATTACACCAACCAACACGTTCGCAGTCACCGCAGCTCTCAGCTGCTTTCATTAGCAGTTATTAGCTTTATAGGCCTACATGCGACAAAAGTAGGTTCGCTAGTCTAGGTGCCTAAGCGTCGCATACGATTCGGCACGAAACTTTCCTTGAGTCGTTATTGTTGCTAAAACAAAAGTAAAACAATGACCAATGTAGTTTGATAGAAGACGGAATCGCCGTGAGTTAAGTCTGCCAAACTCATCGTGTGTGTTCGCGATTCCGCCTACAATGACGTAACGTAAAGTTTGTTACTGGTCAGCGACCTTAGTCCAAATTAGTTTTATTTGGG
>Ga0056128_1006088_pt1 | contig 15218 bp, 3 predicted proteins | sample WorMetLIZISLAND2_FD_71113 | JGI IMG/M metagenome (GOLD analysis project Ga0056128, IMG submission 71113) | Marine gutless worms symbiont microbial communities from Max Planck institute for Marine Microbiology, Germany - Olavius geniculatus... ...
ATATATATCTTTCTCGATAGGGCTACTAGGCTTAACACTTTTACGCGTTATCTGACGCTTATTGTATCTCTTCACATAGGCCCTAGTGATGGCAATGGATCAGAAATACTTTTTATTTCACAGTACAAGTATCGTCTACTGTGCAACATGCGTAAACAAGACCTTGAGAATGACAGCACATCAAATAAAGGACCTGATGACAGCATAATGTGCACAGTGCAGTATAGGCCTACAGACTATACAGTAGAACGCAATAGTGATAGGGCCTTAAAATTCACGTGTTTCCGGTATCAGCTGGCAAAAAACAAAAACGAAAAAAAGCGTGAAAAAAATAATTTTCGTTCTTCTGTCATGATATGCCATGTGATATTCCACACCAACACATTAAATAGTACTCGTGAAAAGATTTTTTTGAAAACTTAAGCATAAATACCGCACCACAACAGACGTAATGCAAACAGTTTTTCTCGGTATAAGCCCTAAATTTGAAAGCTAAAACTGCTAAACATTTTAAGGATTTGATAAAAATTTTAAAGACGCAAGGTTTTTAGGGACGGACGGCAACCGAAAGCACAGATTTTTTTTTCAGCCAAATTACGTGCAGAGTGCATTTTTCTCGCTCACCTTTTGTCATGAAGATTTCCATGAAATGCGGTTTGCAGTAAATGTGACCCTCCATGCAAGCGAAGTTTGTAATGCTGCAAAACAAAACACCAAAAATAACTATGTATTTCATCATTCGACGTAAACTCAAGACGAAATCAGTTTTATAGAAACAGTTGTGCTATTATTAAGAAATATTTTGTTAAGTAGACCTAGCGACGTCACTCTGTGCTAACAAAAGTGACCGACTGGTGGTTGAACGAGATGATTAATTACTAACTAATGACGTACAAATAGCACTTTCAATCGATGTTAATGTTAAAGACATATATTAACAAATTAAAACAACATGTAGTGTAAAAAGCTGAAGGTCTTACCTGAGAACACGGTTACAGTGATTACAGCGAAAGCACGTCTTGTGGTAGACCGCCTGGTCAGCGATGACCTTCTCCATTTCATACACTCTTTTTCCACACTGGATGCAGATATTGTCCATCATTGCGGCCGCTGCAACCTGTCGGCAAACGTGCATCATACCGCTCAGGTAAGCCTAGTGGACAAAAACAGATTTTTTTCAGTTGTACTTTAAGCACTCGCGGTACTTTGGTACAACGATGTGTTTTCTTTTTAAAATCTGCACAGAGTCCATTTAGAATTCCTACAAAAAACTAAGTCCTGCTCTTTCGCTTGATGTTTAACAATTAAGCTATTTAGAAAATGACGGTAAAACAATCTAAAAGCTAACTAGAAATTAAATACAAATAACCACAACACAGAATGATGAAAAAGGTTGAAAAATCCCAGAGCCTATACGCACTTACGCAGACATGCAGCGCTCGATAAAAATATGCATGTAATTATAGATGCCAGGTGATTTTTACAGCAGCAGTAAAAGAGCGAAGTAGCGATAGTGGTGATGACATCGATGAATTGATACGTGCGAATTCATCAAAATGAATTAAAAGTGAAATGTGATCACGATCGAGAGACATTAGGACCAACATTCGCCCACCTGCTGTTCAATGAAGACGTCTCTGGCCGAGAGCACGGACTGGCTGGGTGGATGAGACTCGAGTGACATCATCTTCCCACCGCCGCCACCATCATCATCATCAGCAACAGCAGCAGCAGCGGCATCGACGGTAAATTCCAGCTTGTCAAGATGCTCTTCGTTGTCGAGGAACTGTTCGGGCGCTGGAGCAGACGCGGCGTTGTTCTCGTCCTCCGTCACTGAGACTAGACTTGGTTCGTCCACTGGACGACGTCGCTCCTCCAAGTCAACCACGCCCAGTTCGCCGATATCAGCCGTTTCTGAGACGACTCCGTCCAACCCTCCGTTACTTGCAGGCATCACACTGACCGAGTCAACATCGTTGTCGATCGTTTCCAGAGCTTTCGGCGCCGTTGTGGACAACGGCAGTGAGACATCGGGGCTCGTCGTTTCAAAATCTTCCTTTTCTAGCTCTACGACAGTTTCAAATTTTAACGGTTTTGCGTCGGCGAGAACGTCATCTTTGACTTTGTCCAACTGCTGCTGTTCAACAGTTTCTGCCAGCTGGTCACTGGCAGCAGCGAGCATTTGACCGTCTTCACCTTGTGAAATTTCTGCAAACTCGGATTTCAACAGCTGGGCAGTGCTGATTGTTTCATCAGATGGAAAATCGCTGGAAAGCACGCCATTCGCAGACGTCTCTTTTAAGTGCACGTCAGAAACTTGACCGTCTTCACCCTCTGTAAACTCAGAAGGCAGCAGATCGACAGTATGGAGATATTCCGTGACTGGAGAATCGGTGAAATGGACATCAATTCCAGTAATCTCCGCTAGCTGCAGCCCACTCTGAGTTTGCGAAATTTCTGTAAACTCAAAAGTCAGCAGATCGGCAGTGTGGAGATCTTCCTTAACTGGTGAATCGGCGGAAAGCATGTCAGTTCCAGATCCCTCCTTTTCTGGGTGTAGGTCGGAAACTTGACTGTTTTCACCATGAGTCTGTGAAATTACTGTTACCTCAGAAGTCGGCAAGTCGATGGTGCTCGTAGTTTCCTTGCCTAGTGAACCAGTAGAAGGCACATCGGTCATTGATGCCTCCTCCGGATGTAAATCATCGCTTGTTGTCTCAGTAAACACTGGAGAAGCAGTAGGGCTCGCTGTCTCGGTATCTTCGAAATCTTTTGTTTCCTGCTCTGAAGGGGTTTTAACTCCAAGCTGTTTTGCTGCAGTGCGAAATCCGTCGTCGACTTCTTGTAACTGCGGTGCTCCAACCTCGGCCAACTTAGTACCAGATGGAGAAACTAAACCATTTTCACGGTTAACATCTTGAATTTCTGTTTTCTCGCACGCAGGCACCTCAACAGCATCCAGAGTGTCCTTAGCTGATGGAAACTCATTAAAAGGCTGCTCAACAGCGCTCAAAGTGTCATTAGCTGATGGTGACTCACTGGTAGGTTGATCAACAGCATCCAGAGTGTCCTTAGTTGACGGCAACTCGGTGGAAGGTTGCTCAGCAGTGCTCAGAATATCCTTAGCTAATGATAACTCACTGGAAGCCAGCTCAACAGCGTTCAGAGTGTCTTTAGCTGATGCTGACTCAGTGGAAGACACGTCAGCATCAGGCATCTGTTCCTGATGCAAATCATTGTGACGTTGCAACTCAGTGTTACAAGTATCGTCGATCTTTTTCTGCTCTCGTGTCTCCCGCTGTTCTGCGTCCGACAATTCTGGCATTTTCTTGTTTTCTTGGTGACTTGAATTAACTTCCGGTTTATTAAGTACTTTAATGTCTTCACTGACTTCCAATCTCGTCTCCGCGTTCTCTGATGATGTCTGTGCTTCAGTCTCATTCGTGACAGTGGAAGATTCTGCCGCGTTCTCTTCTTCGGTTTCCGGTACTTTTGGAGTTGAATAGTTGCCAGGGACCGGTTCTTCGTAAGTCTGCGCTTCGCAACTGCCAGCGTCTGGATATTCGAAAAAGTTCGTCATAGAGTCGGAATCTTTCGACTGCAGATCGGTTCTCCATTTTGCAGATGGCTCTACATCACAGATACAATTACACTAGAAATTTGCGACAAAGCCCAACGTGAGTCCGCCCGGCGCCCTAAGTCCGATTGGGGAGACAGTTTAGGGGGCTCACATTTTTTCGTAGCAAACACGTGGCCCGAACTCCAACGCATTAGCATACGCAGAACGCGCAGTGTCGACTTATGGTAGGTAGACATTAGCCAACTAACCGTTGTCGTCAGTTGACCAAAATTCACCTAATTTTTTTGGTTCAACACGGGAGAGACGGTAGTTGATAACGCCGTTTACCGCTTGTCAATAACTATCCATTCCAGAGATATTCGCGCTCAAAATTAAAAGTTGTCCTAAATCGCGTGGACGTTTCTTGCCCTCCCAAATTTTAAGGGAGCGATGCCCCCTAAAATTTGTACTCGGATTATCACTCCCATCCAGCAGCACGTCACGTGGCAAAGTTTCATGAAGCTACTCCCTTTGGCTCCAAAGTTCTTGCGGCTAATACGCTATATTTTAAGCCAATTTTTGACTCCCCTTTGAAAAAAGTTGTAAGGGGCCCCATCACCGGTGGGGGTGCGCTATAGTAAGACTTGGTCATTCTCTAGCGGGTTTAAAAATTTGAGGGCGCAGCATCTCCTAAGGGCCGAAATATGGTTTTCCAAAAATGAGCTTTAGTTGGGTACGACTTCACATCGAGATCTCCAAGGTTACTGGACCAAACTTCACCGGACTTGTTTCGCCTAACGCAGGAGAAATCGCGGTAAATAAAATATTTATCTGAATTTGAATATCTTCATCCATTTCGGAGATATTCGCCGAACTTTAAAGTCGTCCGATATCGGGCCAAATTTTGTATGTTTTTTGCCCCTGAAATTTTTTGGGGGGTGCCCCTCCCCGCAAAAAAATTAGACCTGCATCATAAAATTGGGCCTAGTTCTGACCACCGTGCAAAATTTCACGCCGGTCGGCCCACGCATCTCGGAGATCTCACGTTGAAAAAAACATCTGCTCAGGGTAAAACTCAGGTCCTCCCGAAAACTATCGCTTCCGGGCGGACTAATAATTGTATATTAGTATATTAGTATTGTATATTAGTAGTAAGTCATAATCATTAAACATCAGCCTCGGTAACAAGCTTTTTACAAAACGTTACATGTTTTAGCAATAAATGAATTTTAAACTTTTTAGTACTTTATATGCACATCAGCCCCGACTTTATCAAAACAAGTGACCATAAGTTTAAGTCCGGTTTGTATTGCAGACTCAGCCTATATTAGAAAGCCGGCTTGTATTAAAACAAAAGACACTGATCCCCATATTGCATTTTTGTCATGGCTTCCGTAATTTGAGGCTTGTAGTGTATAAGCAGCTTTAACGGCATTACATATCATAACTGTACGAAACATAAGTTTATACACTTGTTAACGGCAACATTTAAGGATGCGCACATCGAAACAACAAAAAACTACAAAAGGTGATTTTACCCGCATACAAAGTTATGACCGTTTAAAGAATTGTTTTTTTTCCCATAGGCACCATTGTAATTTTTAAAAATGTTTTTAAATAAATACGTTAAATATTAATTTCAAATTTTTTAACCTCCAAAAGGCATATCCTTGCGCGAGACCGCGTCGTTCGAGCCATCGCGCGCAAAAATCCGCCGAAGGGTCTGACCTGTGAGTTTCTGAAAAAAAGGTATATAAATCTATAAAAAAAATTTGCGTATATTTCACCTATTTGCCGATAAGCCTCCTTGGTCAGATTTACATAAAATTTTGCATGAGGGGTCATCTAGCCGACGTAATCAACAATGCCAAATTTTACCTCAATAGATAAGGGGTTTTGATTCTGTGGGGGGTCAAATTTTTGGATTTCCCATAGGAAAGAAAAGACGCCGTTAACACATGGGTTGAACTACCGTTCAGCCTGTGATACTGATCTCTATAATGCAGACAGTAAATGACATACATACCATCAGTGATCTGGTCTTCTATCGACGATCCGTCTGGAAACTAAAAAAAAAAACAAAAAATAAGAGCAAACATTTATAACTTATTAGCATAAAATTAAATAAATCATACAAATGCTGTTTGTTACTGTACTGTTTATTATGCATTGTACTTACTTTATACGTTACTCAATAAACGAATAATTATTATTTCATGTTTTATATTTTACACATGAAAAATTAAAATAAACAGAACATTTATAGTTCATTGACAAATCCGCCTAAAAATTACAAATGACTGTTGTGTAAATTCATTATCATTTGAGTAAATTATGAAAAAAAACAAAAAGATTGTTTTTTATGAAACACTGTGTATAAATTCAAACAAGTAGGCATGCTATGACCAAGAATGTATACAAAATGGTCAAAATTATACTTAACCCTACAATAACGACTAAACTTTAATAAAACGCGAACGTTGACACAAAAACTGAACAAAAAATAATGACTAATGTTTACATTGAAATGATGTTAAAGGCATACACATCAAAAAACCTTAGTTACTATTTTTATATCGGTAATTGTTATTTAAAATATTTATAGAAAATAATAGTGACCAAAACATTAATGAAACAAACTAAAGCTCGTTCTTATTCAACCACACATACGAGTATTCAGCGGATATAATTAACGTGCAAATGTTTCAGTATTAATTAAAAATTAACTAAATAAAGTCAATACGATTCGCGCTAACTTTGGCGTTACAATACATAAAATCACGGGTAAAATATTCATCTAATTTGATTTGCAGCATCGTAATTATGCACCGTTACTTCACGCGCTGCTACTCAGAATTACAGCACAACTTTGTGAGTAAAACGAAACAAAATTAAAGCGACAACAAAACAGCAATGAAACGACAATAAAACGACTTATTGCGTTGTATGTGCGAAAACGTGGAACAAAATGCAACTTTTCCAAAAGTTAATTTTGCTCTGTGATAAACTGTATTAAACAAAGTCGACGAAAACTTTTTCTGCATGATATTAATGTTTTATCGTATCATATTTTATATCATCACCCACGAGCGAAACCCACTAAGCAAACAACGAACAAAAAACATCAACCAAAGCAAACCAAAAAACTGCTACCAACACACGCAATAACGAAGTTAGTAAAACACGGGAGGAGCAGAACGAACGGAAACATGCAGTTACGAGAACGTCTCAAGTCCGTATCATGCCTTAACTAGGACAAAGACTTACTCCTGCATCACTGGATTCAACGGCAAGGATTACGGCGGATGTTTCGGACGTTTGAGCCTCGACCGTGGCGGAAATCGGTTCCAAAGCACCTGGACTGTCGGCGTCGGCTTTCTCCCTCTGTTCAACTGTGTCACTGTGGTCTGCGTTGTCGACGTTGACGTCGCCGGTGGTCGGCGTATCGTCGAAGACGTCGCGCTGATCGTGTGTGGTCTCACGGGTGGTCTCGGCGCCGCTCCACGGCGACTGCGTGTCGTCCAGGCTAACGGCGTCGATGCTGCCCGACGTCAGCGGGATGGTCCGCGGCAGCGTCGCCTCTACGGCCGCCGCGTCCCTCAGAGGTGCCGGCAGCACGTCGAGCAGCTTGACGGGCGACGAGACCGGCGACTGGGGCGGGGAGGCCGTCACGCCGTCGCCGTCATCACAACGGGGTAGATCGTTGCGACCCATGAACTGCAGCGGTCCGCTTAGCGTCACCCGTGACTCGTGTGAACCTCCGTGTCCCCCCGCTGCACGCTCCCCGTCCTCCACCGACTTCACTTCCGTTTCTTCCGGTTTGTCGGCTTCTTCCGGTTCCGACGAAGGCGGCGGAGGCGGCGGGAACGTTGGCGGGGTTGGTGAGAGAAGGACCACTTCTTCGGCGTCGGCTTGCGGTGCCGTCGTCTCGGGGAACTCGGCTGCCATTAGGTCGTCTATGACGTCCGTCAGAGCGTAGCCGTTTCTAGCTCCGGGTGACTCCGTGTTGTTTCTAGCTCCGGGTGATTCCGCCGTGTCTTCGCGTTTTTCGTCTTCGTCGCTCTGAGTCGCTGCCGCAGTTGCGTCACCGTCATCGACGACAACTTCCGGGTTCTCTCTCGGCTCAAGAACTTTGGCCGCCTTAGAACGCAACGGCATATACACAGTGTCTCAAAAAACCGAGACTTATTTTTTGAATAACAACAATGAATTCATACTGTGTAGCATATGCGTCGGCTTATTATCTCTCAAAAAGTCGTACAGGTTACATCACATTTTTTTCACAGCATGCGCTTAAAATGTCTTCCTCCGGCACTTTGACGCCACTCGCCAACCGCACATTCAATAATAACGCGCGACCCAGAGCGGCTCATTCGCTGTTGATGCGTAATTTCAGTACGTCGACGTACAAAATCGAAATGAATACTATTAATGTTAAATACGTAACAGATTTGCAACGATTTTGTGGTCTCAGTTACTTTCTGAGCCGACGCATACGCTACAGTGCATTGTTGTAAACGGCCAAACTACGACTTCTGCATTTCACAAGTTAATGTAGCGACAATATTAAAAGTGAGGTAGGTTATATAAACTGCAGTTGTTTACGTCCAGTTTCTTCTTGATGTTGCGTGCCAAAAATTGACAGAATCGACCAATGTTTCACGGGAGTTATTCAAAAAATAAAAATGTCTCCAGTTTTTTTAGACACGGTGTAGTATGTCGTGTTGGATAATCCCACCATTATTACTGCAGTGTACTGCCATTATTACTGTAAATGCAAATAAACATCAGCAAATTCTAATAGACAACTATGCTTTTCTTTTGGCCATTGTCTGGGCTAGCAAGTGATACACAGACTCCACTCTCCAGTAAGAGATCTGGATTGGTGGCAGATAGCGAAGACGCAAACTGCCACAACAAGTGACCGAGTCACCGAAGTAATTTGGTAAAACGCGAAATCGCTGATCGGTGCTGCCCTCTGGTAAATCATAATGCAGGGTGGTCAAAAAAACCGGACCTGTTTGAGCGTTGATAACTCAGCGGTGGTTAGTGGTAGAAAGATGCGTGGTATGTCAAAAGTTTCAGAATGCTGTAAAGAATAAACGACAGATTTGCATAGTAAAGCATTCAAATATTCCTCGTTTCATTTGCATAAATATTTGTCACCGCAGCAATTCTGCCGAATTTAACTGTAACACATGGACTGAACATGGATATTTGAGCTTTTATAACTTAGCGATATTTATTGATAGAAAGGCGCTTTATATGCCAAAAGTTTCCAAATTGTGTACGGGTTAAGTGTACAACTTGCATGTCTCAGCATTTAAATATTCTTTGCTTGATTTACACAAATCTGCTGCACCGATAAAATCACGCTGAATTGGCAGTAACGCATAAATTTAAGTTGATTTTCATTCAGCATACAGTGAAATGTCAACAATCATTAACACATACGTTAAGTTTAGATGAAATTCGACATAGGCAGTTGCCCACCTTTTGCATTCATAACCGCCATCAGTCCTTTTAGGCAGCTGATCGATCAATGGAGTCGATGTGTTCAGGATCAGCTGAGCCAGCATTCGATTAGCACACGCTTTAGCTGGTCAGTTACTGAAATTTTGTGACCATGCTATCTGTTGCAATGCTTCCGCACTGAATAATTCACAAAATCTAAATCTAGACTTTTTGGCAGTAAGTTTTTGAGTTCAGTGAACTCTGGCACATGGGAGTGCAGGCAAATGCATAATTTCAGGAGTAATAAAGATTTATGCAAATTAAACTAAGAATATTTAAATAATTTGCTATGCAAGTTCGGCCCTTTTTTTCTACAACATTCTAAAACTTTTGACATATCACACGCCTTTCTACGGGTAACCATCACTGAGTTATCAACGCTTAAATAGGTCCGGTTTTTTGGCCCACCCTATAAATAGGCAGTTGCAAGTTTTGGCTGGGGATTCAAAGTCAACCCCAAATCTCCCCTTCCTTATGGGCCTCTATCTGACATCTATAACGCTGTTAGACTCTACAAGTGCACCTGCCAAATAGCACGTACGAGGGTCGTTCCATAAGTAACCCCTTTTACACGATCGAGCAAACATCGAGTAAACGTCGAGCAAATGTATTCAAAATACACGTGCTAATTGCTCGACGTCTGCTCGCTGTTTGCTAGCATTCTTCCAGCTAGATCGAGGAGCTCTGGTAATTAGCATGTTAATTAAGAGGGTGGGCGGGTTGTAATTGAAAGGCCTATATAACACGTGATCAGCTGTGGTCTAAGCCTATAGGCCTACATTTGAGCCAGGGGGTGGGGTTCCATCAGGTCTGCTTGATGTTTGCTCGATCGTGTAAATGGGGTATAAGTTACAGAATGGCGTCATTCTGTTAGTTTTCTAAATAAAGAAAATCCGAAAATTTATATGCGTTTCGTAGGGAGTTTAATGTTCATTACTACTTGTGAGTTTTATTATGATGACGTCGTTGTGACCTCATGTATAGACATTAAATTTGGTGACGTTACCAATAAATTCCTTCCGTAAGGAACAACATGCTGTTATTCGTTTTTTTTTTGAGATTACTGGCGAAGGAAATAATACACAGATAGACTGTGTTCTGTGAACTTATGTCGTTACAGTAATGACGTCATCATCCAAAAAATTCCACTTGTGTTTAAAATTAAATTTCGTACAAAACGTATATTTCAAATTTTTTTTTTGTTTCTAACACTTGCCAAATAACGCAGTTTTGTAACTTATTTATGGAACAACCCTCGTAAATCCGTCGTGCGTGGTGCAAGTATCTGACAAACGACAAACACGACAGAGTGACAGACCACACTACAGAACAATAGACAGCTATAGGCGAAATAGCTTGAACTAGAGCGATTTTGCCTAGAAACGCCATGGCTCTGCTATCAATGTAACGTTTTATTCAGACGCATCCCTGTGTTTGCAACCGGACGGACACTGTAAAAAATTCCGTCACTGGCGATACATAAAAAGCATTTACCTGTTTACATATTTAAAAAAGATATGCTTAACGACTACAAACGGAACAAAAATGAAAAAAACTGATGCAGAAAATGCCAATTTTTCTTACATCGTCGTCGTGATCGTCGTCGTCCGGTTGGCAAATATCAGCGGCGGCAGCAGAAAGTTCTTCGCCGTTCATCGCTACTTTGCTGTCGTCGTTCTCCCGATTCGACAGACCACCGTTGGCGGCGCTTGCAGTGTCAACCGCGGCCAAGGACGTCGCGCCTGAGGACAGGGCGTCGGTGGACTCGGTCAGCACGAACGCCATGTCTCGCGAGTCGACCTCGGTGACCGTCGCGTCCAGCGGCGACGTCGGGGTGATGTCCCGAGCTGACTGCTGGTGGTCCGCCGTGCTGATCGAAGGGTCCGTTGTTGTACCGGGGTCCTCGGTGAACGTGCTGCAAGCGCTAGGCGGAGGCACGTCGCTGAATGACGTCGACCAGAACGGGTCCGTCACCAACTGCTCGTCCAACGCTGCCGGTGGCGTCAAACCGTCCTCACGACGATGACGCTGACTGTCCTCCGACAATATTGGCGTCGTTTGCTGGAACACACGCGCCTGCACCGACGGACAGACCGATAGTCGCACCGCTCGCACGCTCGCTCGCTAGAATTCACGTAGAATTACATCAAGCATGACTGATGGTGCAGCGGCGCCCGCAGGCTGAAGCGAGGGATGCTACTGCTGCTGGACGATTGCTGCTGCGCTGCGTCGCCGGTCACACTAAAATGTTTCCCCCATCAAAAATTCGCCGAATTTCATATGTCTCCCCTTATTAAAATATCGCCGGCCCCATAAAAAGTCTCGCCATCATAGGATCGCCCCCCCGGAAAAGTCTCCTCCGCGGCCGACAATTCGCCGGTAAAAATCCGTCCCGCCCGAGAGGCCGACTGGCGGGGTGGATTTTTGCCGGTGAATTGTCGGCCGGGGGAGACTTTTCTGGGAGGCGATCCTATGATGGGACACCGGCGCCCCAGGTGAGCCGTTTCGTCCACATCCGACGGGAAATTAGTCATTCCATCGGGCGGCGTGCAGCGACGCGCATCCAACTGCACAGCTTTGTTCCCTGGACAACGCTTATTTACGCATATTAGCCGCTTGTGCATGTATAATTACGTACGCCGGCCGGCAGGGCTTGCCAGCAGCAGCCGCGGTCCATATTTAATAATCATATTATAGCAATAATAATAGTGATAATGACTCAACAAGGCACAAGCTACAAACGTGTAAACAGAGCGCGGCTATTAGCTGCAGAATGAGCCAATCAAACGCTTAGGGGCTAGAATTACAGTTGTAGAAGTATAACTACACGTAGCTTAACACAGACATTTTGTAGATAAAATGAGCGTTTATGCAGTTACGATTATTTTGATCCTTTTGCTTTTTTCTGCATCATTATTAAGTGAATTCGACTGAGAACTAACCACCGTTCTAATTAGAAATTTAATGTTTTATTAATTACCAATTCAGCAAGGCTACGTATTGACAAAATTTTGCATATATAAGTAGTTAAAAACAATGCACACGTTTGTTCAACCATGAGCGTTCGCTCGTGATTTTGACATGTATACATTACCACTGGCTCATTGAACACCAACGACTTACAGCATGTGTAACTTTGCGTTAACCAGTAGTGCAAAACTTAATGCAACCGTCTTTTATCAGAACAAGTGACTTAAACCTCTGGCTTATATTAGGAGCCTGGGCTGTATTTAAACAAAATGGTTTAGATCCTGCAGGTCGTAATCGAGTCCCGTCTTTTATCTGACACAATACCGGCTCTAAGTTCACGGTATTTTAACGTATTTTTGATCCTAGCTAACACGGACTTTGTTTACATCGCTGTCCTTGCTAGTGTGAATGGCGCGTTATAAATTATCGTGATAAACTTTCGACGATAATGATGATCAGCAGACCTCGGTTTTGAAGGGCTCGGAGAACGGATCGAACTGGAACATCTCGTCGGCGTCGCCGCAGTAGGACGCTGCGGTCGCAAAGGACGAGGCGGTCGATATACAAGGCGTCGACGTCGTGCCATCCATATCTGAGGGCGGTATCAGCAAGTCATCCATGCTCAGCGGCAGACCACTGATGACGCTCAGCGATATTGTGCCGCGGCTGCTGCTGCTGTCCAGTTGATGCTGACAGTTGGAACGCAGAGATCGCGACGCCGAACGCTGCTTCTGTCGTTTTGTCTGCTCACAACAGCCGTGACTTAGACCCCGTTTACACGATCAAGCAAACACCGAGCAATCATCGAGCAAACATTCAGCAAATGCATTTAGAATACACGTGCACGACGTATGCTCTAATTGCTCGACGTTTGCTTGATGTTTGCTTTATGTAGGCTATGGTTTATGCATGCTTCATATTTGCTTGATGTTTGCTTGATAATTGCTTGATGATTGCTTGATCGTGTAAACGGTGTATTACTATTTAACAGTATTTAGAAAAGAGAATAAATTGTGCTCACGTATCACTGTTCAGGTAGCGTTGCTTTTGCTTACTGGCACCAAGTGTGTGGAACTCCTTCGCTCCGAGTTCGTATGAACAGTGGCATCAGATCAAGCCTTAAGACGCGGCTTTTCAATCGTGCCTACGCGTAGCCCATAAAAGCGCCTGCGCTTATTTACAGACTGGTTGATTGGTCAAAATCGAAACATAAGTTCACATTTTGATACAAAAATACCTAAATAGTAAAATTAGAATAAAGACACCTAATCACATCAAACGCTCAGCGTCGTACAAAAAAATTGCGACGTTAATTCTGCTTCTAACTCGACATTCAAATGCAAAAGATTCTACATAGCTTTAATTTTGCATTTAACAGCAGCTGGCTAAGCGCGCATGCACGGAAAATGCGATCTACTATACCTGCTGTCACGTTAAGTTGAAGATACAAATACCGGTAATGTCCGATACACAAAATAACTTATGCTTTATGGCAGCACAGCATGTTAAAATTCTCGCATAAAACCTACAGCAACCACCTACAGGAATAATAGGCCTACAACACACTGCTTAAGTTAAGACAAATTGTAACGTAGCCTGCCATACAGGTACAGGCTAGTTTTTAGCTGTACATATCTGTCTTTTCTTGCTGTCTGTTTCTGTCTTTATGACGAATAAACGTGTTCATAAAAGTACGTAGAAAGGTAACAGATAAGTTGAGCAGGAGTTCTTACCACGAACAAATCGTTGCAGCATTCTCGAGCAATTCCATTTCCCATTCCTAGCCGATACTTGCACAATCCGGCAGCGTCATCGATCCCTATATTCTGTTAGTTCTATACTCAAGTCACCAGCGGTCAGCTATAAACAATCTACGTTGAACGTTTGTTGTTATCGGACTTCGAAGAATTTTTCGCGAAGTTCACAGTTTGTAAAGTTGTCCGCACCGCGCTTATACCCATTGGTCTTGCGGCACCTGCCGTTGCTATGGAAACGCTGCGATGACGTCAGTATCACATGACAGAAATTACGTCAACGATCGTATCGCTAGCATCACCATACCTGTATGTCTCAGGCTCTGACTTTGATTTATGATGTTAATATACACGGTCGCATTATATTTATAGCTTACAGTAACCGTACGTCGCCGTCATAAACCGAACTGTAGCGCAAACAGACGAGCATTAGACGGACAGGTGTAACAGGACAAAAATAAGAGACGATAGAAGAAAAACAGACATGCTGCAATTGGCTAACTTTAGGCTCACTGAACCAGCGAAGCGTGTTATATCATGCAAATGCAAAACAACAGGTAAATATACTCGTCTAGGCAGCCAAACAGCCGTAAAAAATACCGATCACACTGCCGGATGCAGGAGCTTGCGGGGTGCCAAGCTAAAATTATCAAGAAAGGCAATTAAATCAGGAGTTAATGTAAAGTAAGCTCTCACGCTTGTGGCGCGCTGTGCACGAAGCTATAGGGGTGCTGTACACGTGGGAGTTGCAGCCCAACTAACTAACCTTTTGTGAACAACCTCTCTTCCCCATATCCGTCTATTAGTTACTGGATGTCGTTTCAACGCGTTACCATTACCATACAACACGCACGAAAATAAAGGCGGTTTGCTGAATCTAATTATAACCTGATTGGAGATGGATGTATTCAGGAAACTGTAATGAAACATAACAAACATCAAATTAAGTTGTAACAAGTAGTTAAACTGTAACTTTGTTTACGTAGTTTTCTTGACACATACTGTTAAATGTGCTCCCGTAATACATTATGCTACCATTTCATATACTCATATACTGAAGTCACAGAGGCGCGTTCACTTTAAAATAACGCACTAAAAACCAAACGTTGCACCATTTGCGCACACTTCAATAATATTTGGCAAAACTTGTTCTGTCTGTAGCAAATTTTCTCTTCGTAATAATCGCTGAAAACGTCGTGCAAAACTAGTCCGTCGTTCTGAAGATTTTGAACTTGTTGTTTTCACCGATGCACATTGTATAACATTGTATAATAGCGCCGGTGTGTGTAGGTGGACGACTCTGGCTGTGCGCGTCCCACGACGTACGTCCGACATGCTTATCAATCACTCTTAATAACTTATAGAGCTGCAATAGTCAAACTATTACAGGCCTACGTAACGTTCTCCGGATTCTATCTACA
>Ga0056128_1006089_pt1 | contig 15218 bp, 7 predicted proteins | sample WorMetLIZISLAND2_FD_71113 | JGI IMG/M metagenome (GOLD analysis project Ga0056128, IMG submission 71113) | Marine gutless worms symbiont microbial communities from Max Planck institute for Marine Microbiology, Germany - Olavius geniculatus... ...
GCATGCGTCTATCTGGCATCGTTACGAAGATATGGCGCCTCAGAGATAATGGGGCCACGACCTTGATCTTTTGGGGTCACGTGACGTCATCGGTCATGTGACCAATCGACTTCCGGGGGTTGATTTCCTATGGGTGGTCCATAGTGACCATGCGTCTATCTAGCACCTTTATAGAGATATGGCTGTTTGAATTTCATCCAGGAAGACTCTTCCAGAAACAGAGGTCGGTCGGTCGGTCCTCAATATTACACTGATCTCATATACTCCTCTTCGCTACGTTAGGAACGTAGCGCGCGAGGAGTAAAAATAGATAATACGGATCTGAAGAGAGAAACCGTTGCTCTAGATACTGATTCAGACTGCAACACAAATCTAATCAACTGGTTCTTCCCTCAACTGACATTCCGTGCAAATAAGTTCGGCTACTAAACCGCGGTATAGATTTTTGCTAAAGATCTGCCATTAGATATTGCTCGAGATATTGCTAATAAATTATTGCTCAAACGATACTCGGGGCTGTATACCGGTCACGCTCGAGTCAAAATCTGCAATCCTCATCTCTGAAATAATCTGAGACCGTTTGGGGTAGGTCTGCGGTTAATCTGTGAGATTATGGTCCGTGATAATCAGACATTCCGACGGGCTTCGATTAAGCTGGACGCCCCGGGCGGGTCCTGTCACCAAAATGGTCAGAGCAGTTATCCGTAAACATCAGATCGGCAACTGATTAAGCGGATAATGGGAATCGGTAGTAGCCTAGCAAGTCTGCCCGCAGCGGAAAGTCTACAGGAGTATCGTATTCCTTACTTCGTTCCACCTCGCCGTACACTCCGCTCCTTCCAGTCGAGGGAACGGTTCCCCTCGAAGGTCGGAATCAGACAAGTGACCCAGTGATCGGTATCCGATGGTCCGGTGACCTCGATTAAGCCTGTCGCGTTTTCGCTGTCGGATCGAGATACGATACCGGAGCACAGGTGGTCTCACGCTGGCCGATCGATGTTCTTCCTGTAAACTGGTCCGCTTTGCCGCTAAGCGGATGGCAGTGAAAGTTCTCAGCTGGTATTTAGTGGAGAGATGTGTTCTGTTCACCTCTCTCCTACCAGAGTGAGGGGACAAGCGGTTGCGCTCGCTTGTAATTAAAAAACTGGACGATGCCATTTTATTCTCGCATCGGCCACGAAGATAGATAGGGTGTAAAGGTAAAGGTTTGGATCGTTACGGACTTATTGGTGAAACCTAAAATCAGAGTTTAAGAGAACATTGGAAGGCAAAAATTTTGGTTACAGTCGCATGCACCACAATGCGGCGTAGCGCCACGAATTTACCCCTTCACAGTGAACGGTCGGCAGCAAGTTCCGGAACATTGTCTTAGTCAATATCAAGTTGCCGCAGATCTCGATAATTGGTATCTAGCCAGCCAGGATTGTCGAGGTCTACCGGGTCGTCTTCGCCAGTCTGTAAGAATATCTTGATGAAAGATAAGTAAAAGTAAGTAAGATGAATAAAGATATATTATATAAACGTACGGTCCATCCGCAGCTCATGTCGCAGTAGACTTTGATAGGCGCATCGGCGCACGAAGCGTTATCCTCGCACGTGGCGTCTTTCACGTAGACTATGTGCACGCCGTTGTCCACTACCTGATAGCGAAAACGTTAGTTTTATTCATGTGTACAAGAAACGTAAACAGAAAGCACTACAAATAAAACTAGACAAACTGAAATGTAAGAAAAAATAGAAAAATTTGCTAAGCCTAAACAGATCACAAGTCATGAAAAAACACCTCAAGTCATTAAAATTGCATAAGTTAATATTTTTTTAAACAGTTCGTAATGCACATAATGTTATATTCCCATTCTCGAGTTTTTTTTATTATTAACTTTTACACATTTTAATCTTTTTCTTTAAAAATTGAATGTAAAATAATGCTTAGGCTGTGATGTGTTCCCGAGGAATTGTCCTCATTTTCGAGGCGCCTCGAGAACAAAGAGCAGTGTCCTTGGCCTTGGCTTTGGCCAAAAGATTGGTCTTGAGTCCCAAGTCCTTGACTAAAAGTCAAGACATCGAGGCCACACCTATTTGAGGCAAAGGCCAAGTTCACGATTTTTTTTGTTATACTTCAGCGCAAAATACCTACACGCAATTGGTTCAAATCGCGTCACGTGACGAACAAATACGCACTGTTGACCGGGCAACATTGAAGTCGTCACAGTTTTTTTTGTTTAAATAATTTTTTCGTTTAAATTTTTGCTTTGGTTTTAAGGTATGGCTGCCGTGTCGATTATCATTGAAAATTTTTGACCATCAGTTCGTAACATGTTGCCTTCGATCTTCGATCTCGGGAAACATTTTGTGAACATTCGGGGCAAAAATTTTCAATGATGATCTCGACGATGGTCACTATTTGTGTATTGTCTTCGAGCTGTCCTCGAGGTTGAGAACTGTCTTCAAGGACTCTATCCCTAACTAGAAATTCGGGGCAAAGCCCAACGTGAGTTTGCCCGGCGCCGTAAGTCCGATTGGGGGAAAATTCATGGGTGTGAAATTCTTCCTGTGGCAAAGTCACGTGGCTCAAACTCAAATGCATTAGCATACACAAACGCCCAATGCCTACTTAGGGTAGGCCAACACGCGTGCCTATGACGTTTTTGTTAATGGACCAAAATTCACAAATTTTTTTGGTTCAACGTGGGATGAATCGCCGTTGATAACGCCGTTTACCGCTTGTCGATATCTCTATGCGTTCCAGAGATATTCGCGGTCAATGTCGAAATTTTTCCTACATCGCACTGGATTTCTGACGTTTTTTGCCCTCCAAAGTTTTAAGAAAGCGGTGTTACCCAAACGTTGTGCCCGCGTTATCACCCCAACCTAAAGGCACGTCACGTGGCAAAGTATCGAGGAACTACGCCAACTACCGACAAAGTTATAGACGCACGCTTGCTGAAATTTAAGCCGATTTTGGACCCCTTTTTTAAATTGTAAGGGGGACTTCGTCCCTGGTGGGGGTGCGCTAGTAAGACGTGGTATTTTTTAGTGCGTGTAAAAATTTGGAGCCCAGCACCCCTTAAAGGCCAAAATATGGTCTTCCGAAAAAAGTTGATTTGGGTGGGTACGATTTCACCACTTAATCTCCGTGATTAGTGGATCGAAGTTCATCAAACTTCTTTCACCCAACGCGGAGGAATCGTGATACAAAATGCACTTGTCCAATTTTGAATATCTTCATCCGTTCCGGAGATATTCGCCGCCGAACTTCAAAATCATCCGAAATCTGGCCAAATTTTACATGTTTTTGGCCATTAAAATTTTTTGGGGATGGGCCCTCAAAATTTTGGACCGACATTATGAAATTCGCCCTAGAACTGATCACCATGCAAAATTTCACGCTGATCGGCAGACGCATCTCGGAGATCTCGCGTTGGAAGAAAAAACACGAGTACGTTCCGCAAGCTATCGCTTCCAGGCGGACTAACAAGTAAGTACCTGATGAAAGTCTCTTAGATCGAAACAGTCGCGTGGTCGGCCTTGAGCTCGGCCGCGGCGTCCGTGAGCATCGTCCAGTTCAGCCACTTTGATGTCCGGCTCTTCAAAAGGATTATCTTCTTCAGCGACTGCAGCAAATAGGCTATACGTACGAATGACAGTTGAACATTACATTTCACCCGTTTGCCCCGCTAGCCCTCCTGAACCGATTTGTACTATTTTTGGCACATAGGGTAGGGACACACCGCCGACGTATACGTAATCACGAGTCAAATTTTAAGTCGATTGATTGGTGCCCAAATTCTAAGGTTTTCCGTTGACTGAGTCGGCCTTACAACAGTGTTAGGCACTACCGTGCTACACTGTGATAGCTATAAATAAAAATTTTGCGTATAGGATTTCACCTATTTGCTGAGAAGCCCCTCGTGGACGTCTTTGCATGAAATTTTGCACTGGGGGTAATTTATTAATCAAGTATATAATCAATAATCATAATCAAGTGTGCTAAATTTTATTTTAATCGGGTCGGGTGATTTGATTCTGTGGGGGTCGAATTTTTGGTTTTCTCATACGAAAGAGTCGCCGTTAGGCGTCAACACGATTTGAACTACCGTTCAGCCTGTTTGTATGATTGCGCAGTTGCGCAACAGTTAGTGTATAGCAGCTTATTAATTTATTGTGGGTCACGTTGATACTCATGGCCGATTCACACTTACGACGCTGCAGCTCAACTCAGCACAACTCAACATTTTCATCAAAATAAGTCGCTGATGTTTACTGTTAAAACTGAGAATTCTGCAGTGCCATTCTGCAGTATTTAAATACCTTGTATTTGGCACCTAAATAGTATTTAAAAATAAATACTTTGAAAGTTCCACCTAGGCCTATTTTTATATCATTTTTTATCAAGCAGCCAACCATAGCTGTCACCACACTGATATCTTTTAGTAGCCTAACCAAAATCTAACTGTTGGCCTGTGTTGGGCCTGCATTTCCTTAAAGATAGGCTGTCGAGTTATTCTGGTATTGCAAAATTTATACGAATCTCGTGGAGTGAAAAGCACGCTATTCGACTAAAAGTAAAGGGGTCGTCCATAAATGACGTCACGCTTCGAGGGGGATTTACATTATTGTGACGACGTGTGACGTAGGGAAGGAGGGGGGGTTAAAGGAAGTGCGACGTCACACAGGTAACATCTGTAGAAAGGCACGATAGACAGCCAAATTCATGTTGCCAACTTGCCGTATGTGTCAGGACGAGGAACATTTAGGAACACTGTGCAAAATTTCACACAATTTTATGCATTAAATTGACAGAAGACAATTTTGATTTTGATAATTGATATAATTTTATATATTAGAATTAGGATATGCTGGAAATCATCTCTGTACTCTATACTACAGGCTGCCAAGGGGAGGGTTAGACGTTTGTGACGTCATATTTGAAGGGGGCCCAGGAAAATGATGAAGTGTGACGAAGAGGGGTAAGGAGAAAAATTTTTCCTTAAAATCGTGTGACGTCATTTATAGACGACCCCAAAGCGCTTCGCGACTCGAAGCGTACTTACTGAGAAAACTGAACACTGTTGTCATCGTCATCGTCGTCAGCATGAGCATTAAGTAAACGATTTCCATGCTGACCTGCGACAGCAAACAGCTTGCTGACAGCTTGCAAAGATATACGAATATATAACATAAAAGAATCTACGGATGCTTTGTTTCACGACTGCAGACAAGCAACTCGCGACAAGCCTGGCTTAGAAGTTTGGTTGAATGGCTAAACAGGCTTGTCGAGAGAAGGGGGCGTAGGAGCAGGGGTAAGGGAGGTAAGTTACTCCGGGCCCCGCGACGTTTAGGGGGCCTGCCGTCGCTCAAAAATATAAAGTGCACTAAAATGTGCCTTTATAAAAAAAGAAATTTTTTAAATTTCTCCCCAGAGGGGCCCCGCAAGAATGTTTCTGCGGGCCCCGCAGTGGCTCTCGACGTCTCTGGGACTAAATGGTATAGGCTCATAGATTTTCGTAGAAAACCCATCTCAGAGCTATGAAAGGTCACCTGTCATATGGGATCACACAGTGTTACCTGCCATTCGACACTGCAGGTAAACGCGCTTAGGCCTACCTTTTCTCTCAGAAATGGAAGGCTGAGCAGTGTTAGATTTGCCGGAGCGGGTTGGGGGATTTAACCCCCCCACTGGATGAAGACGACCTCTCCACTGAAACTTGTCTGGGAGGGTCGGCTTTGCTTTGACCCCCCAGAAAAGTTCCAGGAGCAACTGGACAAAAGTGGGGTTAACAAGAAAATTTTCTGCTCGATTCGTTCGTAGATTATTTGTGTCCCAGCGTTTAAGTTTGTGGCACCGCCTTTATTTGCTTCTATTTCAATTGCACTAAATATGGTCAATTAATTCTCGGGAAAATAACTATTGCCAAACGTTTATAATTGTTACTAATATTAATTTCAAGTACAGCTGTTGAAGCGATATTTTTTTAAAGCGTTAACGCATTGCGTTAACTTTTTAACGCATACCTTAACGCGTTAATAACGCATCGATAATATTGCTGAAAATAAATATACAGACTTAAATAACGTGTGTAAAGTTTTTAGCTCAAACTTTTAACTGTTGACATCATCAGCTAACTTATAATGTTCAAATCGTCAAAAACGCTTAATCTCAAATGTTACTAGAAATTTGGGGCAGAGCCCAACGTGAGTCCGCCCGGCGCCCTAAGTCCGATTGGGGGGCAATTTAAAGGGCTCACATTCCTCTCGTAGCAAAGTCACGCGGCCAAAACTCCAACGCATTAAAATAAGCAGAACGCGCAGTGTCGACCTTATGGAACGCCGTTTTACTATTTAATCCAGAATTCATGATATGTACATATCACGAATTCAATTCGTGATATCATGAATTCAATTTATGATATCATGAAATGAATTCGTGATATCACGAATTCGAATTCGTGATATGTACATATCACGAATTGAATTTGTGATATGTACATATCATGAATTCTGGATTAAATAGTAAAACGGCGTTCCATACGACCTAGGGTAGGTAGACACTAGCCAACTAACCGTTGTCGATAGTGAACCAAAGTTCACCAATTTTTTTTGTTCAACGCGGGAGAGAAGAGAGTTAATAATGCCGTTTACCGCTTTCGATATTTCCATCCTTTCCAGAAATATTCGCACTCAAAGTTGAAAGTTGTCCTAAATCACTCTGAATTTTGGACATTTTTCGCTATTCCAAATTTTAAGGGGTCGGTGCACCCCAAAATTTGTACCCACGTTATTAGCCCCACTTAGCGCTACGTCACGTGGCAAAGTTTCATCAGGCTAATCCCTTTGGCTTTAAAGTTATAGTGGCTAATACGCTACTATTAAGGCCAATTTTAGGCTATCGTTTCCGGGCAGACTAAAAAACATCTGGGGTAAAATTTAAGTCCTCCCGAAAACTATCGTTTCCGGACGAACTAAAAAACAAGATGCAATCACTCTCACGTAATTATGTGCAAAATTCAGGCCCAACACTGTCGCCTGCAAAACTGTGATAGAGACACCATAGTCCGTTTAGGTTATAAGCATACGCATTCCTTGCAAAGTCCATTCTTTGCAAATTCAGCGCCCCCACCATAACACCAAAGATTATAGAGCTCGTTCTATAATCTTTGGTAACACTTTCCATAACGTATAGGCCTAGATTGAAAAGACTTACGTGCAAATAAAATATCAACGTGTTTAGTCAGCAAATCGACATTGATCTTCAGCCTTGAACACTGCCTGATCGACAGTCGAGTGCCACGTGTCAAGAATGGTCGGTGCAAGTCCTTATACGTCGCACGTACCCAGTTAACGCAGCTACACCCGTGACGTAACATGAACTTCGGGCATCTATACGGCCAAAAAATTTTTTTTTGCATAATATTCTGCGTTCGTGCAATAGATTAATTTGTTTGTACTGTTCGACTGTGTTGTTTCGTTTGTCTGTCTCTGCTCTCTCATTTCTATACATCTTCTTGTGTGAATAAATATTATCAATATTATCGTCGTCTCTATCATAATGTTTCATACACAACGACTAAGCTGTGCTAGTCGCTTTGGCAATGCTTTGCTGATGTTACCCCACATAATCACAGCATTCGTTGTATTAAACGTGAGAACGTCGCAGAAAGTTGAAATTTTAGGTAGGCCTACTCTGTGACTGCTCTGTTTTAAGGATGTCTCACGCTGACAGTTAATTAAATATATCTAGCACATATAACCTAAAAAACTGAAAATGCTTTATATAAATTTTTTGAAAACGCTCCAAAAATCTATATTGTTAAAAACGTACATAAGACAAACTGAAATAGAAGTGCTGTTGCATAAATATACAAATAATTTGAGCAATGCTTACGTGACGCGCCGCAGTATCGGTGGTTCCTGCGAAATCAGTGTAGATTTTGCTGGTAGTTCGAATAACAGTTTTATCCGAGTTAGAATCTTAAGTCAGTTCTGTTTGTTTGCCCGTTTGCTCTTCCCGTTGTTTTACTGCAATCCATAGATGTAATAAACGTTTTAGGCCTATACTTTTTTTACTCTTGTCACGTTTTGTACGTTTTTAACGTTTATTTAAATTTTTTTTATTTCTTAAAAATGTGTATTAAAAAATACATTAAGCACATCGAGAAGAACTTTTAAAGCCACCGCAGAAACGAATTAGTAATTAGTACGGTCGGCTATTCCAGCGACAGCTGGGCTTCTTGTTTTTTGTGGTAAAATCATGTTTCGCTTTTAAAGTGGACATGAAATCCGAAGCCTGTTAAATACGCCACTGTCGGATATAATATGCATATTACTGGAGAAAGACACAGGACGTAATTCAGAGGGAGAACAACGCAAAAACCGAAGAAGTGGAAGCCTATGCGAGAATTCATTTTGTGGAGTGGACTTGGAAAAAATTGGTGCAGCTGCTCGACTCACGCAAACAGATGGAAACTGGAAGAAAAAGAAGGACGGATGTTTTGTCGTGTCACCGAGCCTCGCCTGGAGGAAGGCCTATACGGTCCACGGCGATGATTGGTCTGACCCGAGCTGTATCTGTCATTGTCCGACATACAGTACGTGTCTGTATTTACGGAACAGCAGCAGCAGCAGTTCGGCCGTCGTCGCTGACGTGATAGCAGATCGTATTCATCTGGACCTGATTGCTGTCGCGCGACGCCATCGGCACGGTCTTGCACAGGCGACGTTTCGTCTTGCGAAGCAGCGGCGACGACGACATCGCTGCCGCGTCGTTCGATTGCGACACTGCATGCGCTACCAGAGACGATCTGTTTGCTGTTGACGTTCGATTGGCAGTTTGTCGTGTGATGGCAGCACCGGCGGGTCTAGAAGTCGTCGTCGTCGTCGTGCGCTGGACGATGACGCGAAAATGATCCGACCGATAGACCGTGCCCGAGCCCGGCAATATCTTCGACAGAAACTTCTCGACGACGTCGTCTTTCGTGTCGTGCGGCACTGCTCGCAGACACACAGCCACAGTCGTAATAATAATACTCATAAAATAATGAACGAATGTCGCTTAACGTGTTGACATTATGATTATAGGCTTGCAAAATCAACGTCTTGTCAGATCCATTACATATTCCGTACTGTTCAGTCCGGTTATATAACTTACATAGACCCATACTTTGAACAGATTCTCTGTCTCGACGGGAGGCACGCACCCATACACACGTATACATACATACACACACAGAACTGGCTCTTACAGAAGTTACGGCGCGTACAGAGCGACGTAACTGAACTGACACGGTTTAGTTTTTGACAAACCTGCTCGCCCATTGGTCATTGGTTGACGCGTACGCGCGCATAGTCACGTCGTTACCGATGTCGTTAGACGGTGCGTACTGTTTGCCCCGTTTGTCGAAAACTAAATCGTTTCAGTGTTCAGTTCAGTTCAGTTACGTCGCTTTGTACGCATCTTCACGATGTTATCGTTTTCGCCAGTGTCAATAAAATTTTGCAAGTTTCGATAGTGCTCCTGTATTGAACGTTGTAATTTTGTATCATCATACGTACGTGTTAGGCATGCCTAAAATGTATCTGTCTGCTTTCCGTTTTAGCCTCGTTCATTCGGATGCCTTGCCGTTGGGCGAGGCCTTGACCGCGTCGTCGCACGTCAGTAGTGGATTTTGTAGTCGATCGTAAGACTGGGCTATAGGGCAAATGTCTCAATCACGCCAAATATTTTTGCGATGTAGCCTACAGACCTACAAGGTCTACGAAAAAAAAATCTCACGATAGGCTATAGGTTGTAGTAGCCTAATCTGACCCTGGACATTGAGTTGTCGAGATCGTGGTTCGTCAAAAATTGATGCAGCTTTGATTGAGATGGCGCGTAACGTGTCTGATCGTGCCAGAATGCACGCGCGCTGCTCGTGCGCTGTCACGTAAGCTAACGCTCATCTGCCAGCCGCTGAAACTCAGGTATAATACAGCGTAGGCCTAGGCACGTAACCACTGCGAACAGCAGCTAACGCGCAACCAAATTAATGGCAATCAGTATAGGGGGTCTATCCAACGTTAGAGGGGAGATGGCTTAAACGGATGGGGTTTGTGGGAAACGTCGAAAACATAGTATTTTTAGTCTATTATTGGTTTAAAAGACTTTACTGACACTACGAAGGACGATCTCGGTAACTCCCAGTCACCGTTTCTGCACTGCAACTTTAATTAAGCTACGCTGACATGTTTTGTGCCCGATGGACGGACATGCAGTGGCTGATCCAGATTTTTGGAACAGAGGGCGGGAGACGCCAAAAGCGTCAAGACATGTCGAGGCGCCGCAGGTGCCGAGAGGGGTGAGGTCTGGGAAGGTGGCTGTGCCCCATCCCCAGATTTTAAAATAAAGTTTTATGCAGAAATAAATACAATTTTGTGCAAATTTTTCATTTGGTTACAAAAAATGCATCGGTCAATTGGGGGAGGGCGGCGGTTTATGTGACATTCAAAAATGCTCTTGCACTTTGTAGCTTTCTGTTGATTTTCAAGTAGCTTACACACATGTATGATGTTGGACCATTACCCGTAAAGCTTTGATCTTGAGTCATGCTTAACACTTACTATAATCTGAACCGAATGAATAAATTGCGACAACAGCGACGCTAAAAGGATGCACTGGTGACAATACTGACCGGTGGAGGTGTATCCGATGGCGGCCAGGACGCTGAGCAGCAGAAGCAGGCCGATGGCGATGAAGAGAGCGTTTAGTATAAATTTGAGTACGCGGTGACTCGTGTCTGCTCTGAGTTCGGCGTTGAGCTGTCGCAGTCGGCGGGCCGTGTTCGGGTGTTTGGACGACTGCGCTCGGTTGTCGTGCAGGAAGCCGACGACCTTGCGCAGCAGCATGTAATGATGCTCGGACCTGAGCAGCTGTCTCCAATCCTCTCGCTCCAGCCCGGCGGCCACCGCGCTGGCAGGCAGCGGATCGGCGGGACGGATGTCGGGCGCTCCGGCGGCGGCCTCGGCAATCTGAATGCGCTGCAAGTCGTCGGCGATGGATCGGTCGGCGTCGAAACTGGCGTTGCCGGGAGAACTGCGGCAAGACCAGGTCGTGCCGGTACGTGGGATCATGTGCGGCGACTGAGGCAGCGTCATGGACACGGAGGTGGGGAACGGTGACAAAGAGCGCGGGGTTCGCGCGCCGCCAGCTGACGAGTGAGAGGAAGTCGACGGAATCGCCAGCAACGCTGTCGCTGCAGTCTTAAACGTTTTACGAGGCATCGCATACATGCTGCACGTAGTCAATTGTGCGGGCCCAGCTAGGCCCGCAGTAGGCTTTGTTCGACGCTACAGTACTACACAGCCAAGAACTTAGGCCTGGGCCTTATAGTTCCATTTTCGTCGTGCTGTCTGTCTTACTCCGAACTAGTCTCTGATGTTATTGTAGCCATAGGCATCGACGATCTGCCTTCGATACCGTGTTTTGATCATGTTTCTACGCTTGTTGGCATGCGTTCGATTTTATGGCGTTTACGTTCTCTCGTCACGCAAGTGCATGCAGCAAGACGCTGGCTATAATATTAACTTGTCATAACTAGTCATAATGAGAGACTCAGAGTCATTACTCAAGATAAAAATCAAGCCTAGCCTATTTTCAGCGAGTGTAAAATGATCCTCGAAAATTCTTCTTTAGGTTTATGCGTGACTGCTGTTGTGCCTCTTTGATGTGTTGTATAGGCCTATTTTGTTCAACGCGGCCATGTAAATCCCTTTCTAAATGAATTTTTGTACGTAGGCCTATGCTACCGGTAGTCGCTCGCGTTTACGTAGGCCTGTATTGTTAAGTTGCGTAATTTTATTATTTAAATCTAAAACAAAGAAAGAAGAAAAAAACATGATAGCGATTATGCCAGCCGGGGGATATGATGTCAACAATAAATCAGAAAGCTCCTACAGATAAATACGTTGTAGGCTCTATTATGCACTACGTACCATGTCCTATTTTCTAACCATGCTACGTACGCAAAGTCGCAAATAATCAAATATCCGTAGGCTTTTTTGTTTTTTTTTCTAACGAGAAATTGTGCATTAAACTATGCAAGTAGGCCTAAACACATGAATGGCAATTTACAACAAGAAATGTATTAGTTTGTAACCAATCCAGTGGCGGTTCTAACCGACAAAATCTGGCAAGCGCGGTAACGCGAGCCTATAACGGGGGTCTGGGGGTAGAGCCCCCAGCGGGGTCCAGGGGCAGAGCCCATGGTCAGGAGGTCAGGGGGAAGCCCCCTGAGGCATTTTTGGTTTTTGAACGTTCAATGGAAGCCGCAAATTTGCCAACTTTTCGAAACTTTGAAAACACATAGGCATCAGATATTTGTGTTATCTTTGCAAAAAGTTTCGTGGGTGGCCACGAAACTGGGAGGGGGGCTGGAGCAAAACTGGGGGGCTTGTGCCTACCGGCCCGAGCCTAAAACCGTCACTGGACCAATCTAATGTACTCCTCGCGTGCATCATTTTCTTATTTTCTTTTGTATTGTTTAAGAGCTTTTTCGCTCCTTTCGGTTTGTATTAGAGACCCGGCGTCTAAGTGAGACCCGATTAATATTATACTAATAGTGACTGGTGTAGAAATCGTTAATGGAAATTGTCTCCCCGAAGTTCATAAAATATTGCCCGATTTTAGGAATTGACAGGAAAAAATTTCCAATAATGGTCAATGACGCTGTTGCCATTAATTGGTCTTCTTATACTTTAACGTATGCGTCTATCTGGCACCGTTACAGAGATATGGCGCCTTTTGAGGTTACGTGACGTCATCGGTCACGTGACCATTAGACTCCTGGCGGTCGACTTCCTCTGGGTGGTCCATAGTGACCATGCGTCTATCTAGCACCGTTATGGAGATATGGCCGTTTGAAGTTCTTCTAGGAAGGCTCTTCCAGGAACAGAGGTCGATCGTCGATCGTCGGTCGGTCGGTCCTCAATATTACACTGATCTCATATAGGCCTACTGCTTTTCGCTACGTTAAGAACGTCGCGCGCGAGGAGTAAAAAAGTTGGTTTGACAAAACACAATTCTTACTTGTCTATGGCAGGCAAAATCAACTTTTTATTCAGAAATAGTGATATCACTAATTCGAAATAGCGCTATTTCGAATTAGTGATATCGCTAATTCCTAGATATTGCTAATTCTAAATAGCAATATCACTAATTCAAATTAGTGATATCGCTATTTCGGCAAGAGATATCACTAATTCGAAATAGCGATGTCGCTAATTCGAATTAGCGATATCACTAATTCTGAATGAAAGTTTAGTTCCCTTTTGCCTAGACCCCTTATAGCCGCCGACTCAGCCGGAATCATCTGGCGGCGCCGCCAGCCGAAAAACAGACAGCGCGCCGCCGAGCCAGCCGAAATTATTGGTCGCCGCCGCCGCCGCCGAAATTTTTACGGCGCGCCGCGGCTTGCAGTGATTATAGACCAGTGTACATGCGTGTGCATATTTTTGTTGAAGTTGTATTATTCTTTCAGCAACTATTCAGTTTCAAGCATTGTTCATTTTTCAGTATACAGTGTTCGCTCTACGTCGTCAGCATTACTTAAATGTTACTTAGACCTAGTTTTTAGCCGACCATACTTATGTGACAGTCTAGCTGTTGTTATGCTTGTCGTCATCTGTCTGTCCGTCCGTCTGTCACGGATGTATTGTGGCTAAACGTTGCGAGATATGGCCTAGGTTGCTATTGATCACTGATAGAAAGTCGCATATTGGCTTTCAAATGACATGAAAATCATTTACCTTAAATGACTTTAGAAGTCAGTACTGCAGCAGAAACTGTAGGTTGTAGCGTTTCTTCCCGAGCAAGGTGTTCGACTTCTTATGGGTGGTCTATTGTGACCATGCATCTATCTGCGACCGTTATGGAGATACGGCCGCTTTGAAGTTTTTCTAGTAAATGCTCTTCCAGGAACAGAGGTCGGTCGTCGGTCGGTCCTCAATATTACATTGATCTCGTACTCCTCTTCGTTACGTTTGGAATGTAGTGCGTGAGAAGCAAAAAATAAATGAGAAGTTAGAACGCATTAGTGATATCACTAATTCGAATTAGTGATATCGCTAATTCTGAATAAAAGTGGATTCCGCCTGCCATACTTGTCGGATGTTGATATCGTATTTGTATCGATATCATATCGGAATTAAAATTTCGATATCGGATATTAACCCATCTCTACCGTCAGTTATAATGGACCGGAAGTGGTAAAATGGTGTTTACTGTGTTTGTTGTTAGATGAATCATTTCTTGTAATATATCATGACTTTTTACACCATAATACTTAGCAAACTACAACGGTAAGCAGTGTTTTTTGAGCAGTTTATAGATATGCTGTATCTAGCCGCATTGGTGAGATCAGCTTTACAGTATGGGTGCACCGTGTGGGATCCTCCTTTGTAAAATGGGAGCAGTGATTATATTTACCGTGCGCAGATTGCACACGTTTACCGATGGCGTATAAATGAAGAGTTGCGTGGTTGTTTTTTGTTAATGTTGCTGCTATTACTTAGTTATGAGCAGAAAACTAAATTTAGAAATATTTGAGGCTGTTTCAGTGTTTCTACAGCATTGTCGACAACTGAAAATTCTGCTCAGCTGATATTTCAGTTTTGAATCATGTCAACCTTTAGGTCTTTACCACGAATAACCTGCCGCTCAAGGAACCATCCAGTGTGTCCTTAGATGACGTAATACCACCCAAGATGTCACTTCAGCATATGTCCACTTCAGAATTTCAGACCGTACAGAGGCATGGAAATTAGGGGTCGATTGAATCTGCTGAGCTGATCTAATTTTCTGTTGGTAAACTGCTGATCCAGAAATCGCTGATCTGTTCAGATGAGAATCTGCTGAGCTGAATTTGCTGAGCTGATCTGGAAGTGGCTGATCTAAAAAGGAACAGTGAATAATGTGAACTCGGCATTTTCAGAATTAAATGCATAGACATTGTACTAGTCAATATAGGCTAATGAAAGTATCGACATTCTACAACTGTCCGCAGGATACTGGCATGACTAAAATACCATGAATATACCAATAAAATAAACTGTATAAGTCAGATTAGGAAGAACAAGCAACAGTTAGCAGCGTTTACTAAGCTGACTATATATAAAACGTCAAATAGACTGAACGAAATATGAACAGTAACAACAGCAGTAATTACAGTAACAAATTCGAAATAAAA
>Ga0056128_1006090_pt1 | contig 15217 bp, 4 predicted proteins | sample WorMetLIZISLAND2_FD_71113 | JGI IMG/M metagenome (GOLD analysis project Ga0056128, IMG submission 71113) | Marine gutless worms symbiont microbial communities from Max Planck institute for Marine Microbiology, Germany - Olavius geniculatus... ...
TTCTTTCATAGTTTCCTAAATGATAAAGGAGATTATGATCTTTATTAAATCACATGGAAGTCGATACCATAGTTGGCTTCCTTTAAATTTAAGTGTGTGATATCCAAGGTAAAAGCGATTGAGGTCGCCCTAAACATCGAGGGTCGAAAATTCGAAACTTCAACTGCTGGAATTTAGGCCTACGATTAATGCTGACAATTTTGGATGCATGTTGTCTTTGTCTATTTTTAGTCATTTCGGCGCAATTCACTTTTCACATGTTCTCCGCAGCATAAAACGCAAAAAATCAGTAATAAACCCCTTGTTCTAAGTTTCAAGGTTGTTCAAGGTCGCTGATTTTGATGTCAATCGAAAGGACTTATGGGACTTTTTGTAACTGATTAATAGAAAACCTTTGCCCATCTTGCACCGTTTTTAAGATCCTGAAACTCGAGTCAAATTTGTGTCAGCCGACAGTGAAGATTTAGTGATTCTAGCTTGCATCGTTTTGATACAGTCGCAGAGTACGATGGACAGACCAATCAATCAATCAATCAATCAAAAAATAACCACTTACAAAAGTGACCAGTGGTGAACAACACACCTAAAAACTAAAATAAAACCCAAGCAAGTCGTTCTGTCTGTTAGGCAAGTCTGCCCGCTTTTCGGCGTACGTAAAACAAACGAGTATTGTCTACAACAGCGCGTTATCGTGCGCCCATAAACGACTGACAAAAACTTTTCTTCTGACTTCGTCAAAAATACCCAAAAACGCTCGTAAACCATACGTCTTTGTGTCGTTTTGAAGAATATACAATATGCATTACTTTATTAGTCCGCCCGGAAGCGATAGCTTGCGAAGCGGACTCAAGTTGTACTGCAAATGTTTTATTTTTTTTCAACGCGAGATCTCCGAGATGCGTGGGCCGACTGGCGTCAAATTTTGCACAGTAGTCAGTACTAGACCCAATTAATTAATTTTGTAATGCCGGTCCACAATTTCAAGAGGCCTTCTCCCCAAAAATTTAAAAGCTAAAAACATGCAAAATTTAGCCCGATTTCAGGCGACTTCGAAGTTTGGCGGCGAATATCTCCGGAACGGATGAAGATATTCAAAATCGGACAAAAATTTTATCTACCGCGATTTTTCCTGCGTTAGGCGAAACAAGTCAAGTGAAGTTTGGTTTAGTAACCTTGGAGATCTCGATGTGGAATCATACCCACCCAAATCGACTTATTCGGAAAACCATATTTCGGGTCCTTAAAGGGTGCTGCGCCCCCAAATTTTTACACGCGCCAGAGAATGACCAAGTCTTACTAGCGCACCCTACATCGAGGACGGGGGCCCTTCTTACAATTTTTTAAAGGAAGCCAAAAATTGGCTTAAAATGTAATAAAGGAGCGCTTATAACTTCGGAGTTAGGGGGTATAGCCAGACGAAACTTTAGTACTTGACGTAGCTCTAGGTTGAGATGTTTTTGGGGGCACCGCCCCCTCCTTTTCTTAAAATTTGGGAGGGCAAAAACGTTTAAAAATCGGTGCGATTTACGACAACTTTCGAGTTTGAGCGCAAATATCTCTGAAAACGATGAAGATAGCGACAAAATGTGAACGGCGTTAACAAGAACGATCTTTTCGGCGTTGGACAAAACTTTTTGTAAACATCGGTTCACTACGAACAAAGTTAGGCCTATAAGCGCTCATGTTGACCTACCTCAAGTCGACAATGCGAGTTCGGCGTATGCCAATGCATTTGAGTTCGGACCACGTGACTTTGATGCCGGGGAAATTTCACTCCCCACCTAATTTCTTCCCCAATCGGACAAGGCGTCGGGCGGACTCACGTTGAGCTTTGCCCCAAATTTCTAGTTTTAGTTGTTTTTCAACCCAAAATGGGTTACTTTCTTAACATTTGAACAAAATGTCTTTAGCGGCTGCTTAAAGCTTTAAACTGTTCAAAGTTAACGTACTGTTTATGTCATAATCAAAACCATAATAATAAATGTTGTAGCGCACTTTTTACAACAGTGAGACCGATTGTGTGTTTAGGCCTATTACAAATATTTCTGAGTCAAATGAACTGGAAAGCTGTTTCACCGAATATACGCTAAATTGTAACAGTTGAGTTGAACTGTGAGCTAGGCTACATGAAGTGATGAAATGAATGAATGGATATAGCACGACGGAGCAAATGATTGATGGGTGCTGAGAATGGAAAAGCATCGTGGGTGGGCGTGGGATGGACTGTGTGTGTGGTCCAGTCTGTAAGTTTTTACCCAAAGGAGGATATTCCACCTGCACCTGTTAACCGCAGACGTTTTCCCCTCGGACATTTTCACCGCCCGGACGTTTCCCCCTTCTGCTTTTTGACTGCGTAAGACGTTTCCCCCGTATATCAATAACAGTAGACCTGTAAGCGAGAGCGATCGGTAGCGAGCGAGAAACGGGGCGAGCGAAAGCGAGCGAGATTTTTCCCGTGAGCGAACGACAATACATACGAGCGAGTCGAAGTAAGCAAAATTTAAAACGGCACGTGATTTTTTACGCGCGACAGTATGTAATGCTTCACGCATCTTAGCTGTCGTCGAGGCGTCTGTCTTACGGTGTGTGTCTGTCGTTCTGTCTGTTAGGCAATTCTAAACGACTAAACGACAGATCGATATGAGATGAAAAAAAGTTTAACCACTTTGCTTATGCGCTGGAGAATAAACTATATTTTAACAGCAAAATAAAGGAGTTTCAGCGTTTGGCGGCAAAAAAGTTACTCGTAAGTTTTTTTCCTACTCGTAACTGCCTAAGCGACAGCGCTTGAAATAATTTTGACGTGAGAGTTTTATAATTTGTTTATGAGCACATAAAAATAGTAATCATATTGTTTTTAACTACCAAGTTTACTAAGCTACTAATTTATTTTAGTGATTTGTGCAGTTTGAAGTTCAAATTAAACAGGTAGCGTTTCTATGACTATTTTTCTAGTAAATGTTTGATTTAAAAATCGCAGTCGGTGCTAGACATAAACTGGATAAACGTGAGTTTTTTTGCATGTGCGTGCTTCATTTTTCTGATTACTTTGCGTTTACTTCCGAAGTGTTTGTATAGTATTAAAATACCGTTAGCAAATCTCACCAAGTCATCAAAATTCCAGCTGCCATTCAGCCTGATTCTCTTCTGAGATTTCGGCGCCATATAAATTGGTACTTACTTACTTACTTACTTATCCCATATATTTTATCGCGCCGAAAAGTAGTATTCTCAGTATAAATTATTTTTGTGTCACAGGTGGTGTTTTTCCGACGGCGAAAAATTTGAAAAAAAAACTTACGTGAGACGAGATGCTGGCAGGTTTATAGTCCACTCGTCTGTGACGCAACTGCTATTGCTGCTACTGCTGCTGATGACGATGATGATAACGACAGATTTAGTGACAGACGAAATACGCAATCGTCTTCACCGTTACCGTTGCTGTGACGACGAATAACAGCATCATGAGCAAAAGCATCTACAACGACGACATTAACTGCTGCAACCGGTGCATTATGAGGCGAATGAACTGCTACGACTATCCGAGCGACGTCTCACAATAGTATTACTCGCCACCTGCGACTGACGCTGTGCCGCAATTTTGTTCCACGCCCTAGTAGCTCTTGTAGTAATGCGCAGTGTATTCGGTATCTGATCGATTTCATCCGGAAACGAGTACCCGTACCGAATTACGTTAGAGATGCACGTTATGTTGAATCTGGTTCTTCATCCATAACAGCGTCGGTATTGCCGTCCGAAATAAGCATTTAAAGTACGAGTGTTAAGACGGGTTCCATAGACCGAACTTAATTAGTCTACACTCTACAGGGTGCGACAAAAAAGTAGCTTTCTAAAGCTTTTTTTGCTGTTTTCTCAGCAACCGTTTGGAATTTTAATGTAAAGTTTTACAGTTTTATTAAGTAAAACGCTCCACATTTAACTGTTAAGCAAAAGTTGATTCTGCTAAAAAAACGACGAAGTTGTAGATCTTTTAAAATAACCGCCTACCGATTTAATTGATAATTAAATAATAAAACAAATTACTGTTTATCAAAACGTCATTGTGGCGTCATCGGCAGTAACGTGGTAACCGGTTTTTTAAAATTGAATAGCATTTTTAGCTTAAACATTTTAATGCTGAAAAATCGGTAGGCAATCATGTTAAAAAGTCTATAACTTCGTCGTTTTTTGACAGAATCACATTTTATTTGGCAATTAGATGTGGAGGTTTTCATAAATAAAGCTGTAAAATTTCACACTAAAATCCCAAACAACTGCTGAGAAAACAGCGAAAGAAACTTTATTGGGATACTTTTTTGCCGCACCCTGTACATGTAAAATGTCATGCTAAATGTATTTTCGCTAAACGTCATCATCATTGTTAAATATTAGTCTTAAATATTTGTAGCTTATAACGCAGCCACAGAAATGTTATTGCAGTACTATTATTGGCACAATTTACTCACCAGTGCGTCACAGAAGATAATTCGGATTTGCGCACAGAAAGATTGCGTATGTACTAACTGATACCGCAAATTAGTAATGATTGGACACAGATAACTGAGGTATTAGTAGACTGCACAGTGTTCTGTTGATATCTGTCGAGCTTTAAATCCGTGACGATGACCCATCACTAATCCGCAGTATCTGACAACCGGCGGCGGTTCTAATGATACAAATCCGCCGCGTAATTCACCGTCTCTGCCTCTATCTCTCTCTCTCCGTCTGTCTGTCTTTATGTCTGTATCTGTCTGTATCTTTTCCTGTCTGTCTGATATGGGCTACACGATTTGTGTGTCCGTAAGGATTATCGCTTTGCCCATCACTACTACAGCGCCTCACTACTACCTCTAGTCAAAACACCTAAACCCCCAAGCACCCATCAGTCGCCTATATACTCCCCATTCACTCGTTGCTGCTGCATGTAAATGGCGCATCACTAGTGAGGCGCGGATAGCTGAATTTTACGCACTTACACGTCAATACATCGTACTGCGATCAGGCGCTCGCTAAGAGAGCACCCACATGTGGGACAAAATCTCGCATGCAACAAAAACAGGGCGGGGCTACGTACGTACAGTGCATCTGTCAGTCAGCTAAGATTTGGCAGCGCCATCGCACGCGACGCCACGGGTGCGTCGGCGCGATGACGCTGCCGAAATCGAGTTGATGTGTAAAATTCAGCTGTTCAGACACAAAAAAAAGTAAATTGACGTAAACTTTTGTCGGTGTGTCTAGAATTCAGAAACTTAGGCTAATTTACAAGACTTTCTAAAAATATTCATAACATTTTTCTTGCTTCTTCCTACGTTTTTCTCGGTGACTGTCGCTGTCGTAGATTTTTGCATAAGTTATTCGTAGAAATGTTTGTGTAGCGCGTTTTCTTTGTATAGGCTATTCCTGGGTCAGACTGTTTGCATGTTTTGCTTAGAAACGACGTAAAGAGCTTTGTAAAACCTGGCCTACGGTTAAAAACCAGAGAGACGGCCGCACAATGTCGGCACTTTACTTGGCCGTCATAGTTTGCTTGTGTCAACGCGCTAGAGCCCGGGATGGGCTTGTGCCGCTGTACTCTATACCGGTACTAATAGTCGCAGCATAACGACCGTTCGCTAATGGCCACTCCATCGACAATTGCTTCGACCGATATAACACTGCACCTAGATAACAATTAGAGCAGTGCGCGAATATGACTTTTACTGTTTCCATTCCCTCTCAGTTTCGTGAAGATATTTTCGTTACTATCCTTATTATGACAACCGCTTATTTTCATTCTTTTTTTATCCCGATACAGATACTTCTCCCGATTCTCACGCACGTCTCCACCGATTTGTACTAAAGAAAGCTGAACTTGTGATAATATTAATGTTTACTTGCCAGCTTAGATAGTTTTTTGGTAAGACCTACCGTTTAGCCACAATACGTGCGTTACAGACTAAAACGAGAGACAGAGAGAGACATCGTACACAAAGCTCAAACTAACTTTTGGCCAAAAATTTCTTTAAAAAGCTCCGTTTGAGAACAGAAATCTTGTACTGTTTTTTAGCCGTTTTTGTTTCGAGGGACAGAATGCGGTCACACGTATAGGCCTATAAACATTTTGCTAAACAAGCCGCGGGCGATCGGCAACAGCTAGAACATGTTTTGCGAGCTTGTTTCACCTCACGTTAACTCAGCCTGGCCATCCTTTCGTGGATAAGTGCATTGAGTATCAGCGAAAGGTAAAATGCAAACAGGCGGTGCACTAGCCCCGGTGTAAACTGGTGTATAGCTGAGGGCTACGGAAACGGAAATCATGTACGGGCTACGGGGTGAAAACCTAATGTGGCTGATTGGGGCGGTGGTATGTCTGCTAGCTGCAGACAGAGGGTCCAAATATTGTCTTTCGTTTAAGCGGGCAATGGATGGCTGCATATTGCGCTGCGGTATCATTAGCTCATGCCAACCAGCTGCCACTTCCAAGATTGTCAGAGCGCTTCTGGCAACGAGTCCGTTGCATGTTAAGAAGCGCTATAGCAAGTACTGGACTTTGCTTTAAATCAGCGCCACCGTATGGGACTTATAGGTCTGGAAAAACTTCACGTTTTATACCTCGTTTACACGATGAATCAAACATAAAGCAAGCATGAAGCAAAATGAAGCAAACGCATTTAAAATACACGTGCACGACGTGCGCTCTAAATTTGTTTCATGTTGGCGTCATGTCCGCTTCATCGTGTAAACAGGGTATTACTTTGCGCTTTTTCGTGTTTATTTCATTCTTTCGTAAACAAAATATTCACAGTCAGTTAATGTAGGCCTAGTTGATCGTATAGCTTTCCTACAGCTTTCGTACAGCTTTCCTTTCTGCTTTCCTACATTGCTCGCGTGCTATAGGAAGGCTTAAGGTGGAGAAAGTCTGACTAATAAAGTTTGCCGCAGCACGATCGTCGTAAGCACGTCGTAGGCTCGTATGCATCCAGTTGTCGGAATTAGATCAAGCCGTCACGACCGCATAATTGTGTTCGTCTCAGCGCCGCCCCAACTAACTCTATAGTCTTGGCGCGTGCTTTAGTGCGAGTCGGGCGACCGTCATTTGCGTTCGTTGCGTTACGCCCGTTGCATTGCGTTACTTTGATGAGTGGAAGCTCTGATTTAGAGCAGTAAACGCAACTGATAGAGCGAACAAGACGAAAATGCATTTGTTGCGTACTTTTTTTGCGTTCTTTGCGTTTGTTACGCGCATTGTGTTCGTCTCAGCGCCTCAGATTGCCAGTCTAGCTGTTCTGTGATTGCGTCACGATCAGATATAAGTCTTACTAATCACTCCCAGCAGTAAAACACGCACCGAGTTTACCTGCTTCTGCAGTGCTGCTGCTGATGCTGCTGAAATTCATTAGCTATACGCACCAACCAATCCACAACCATAACAGGTCCATTATAGCCTACAACGCATGCTAGAAGCCTAGCCTATATAGCTAATGAATGCTTGAGTACGGCACTAGTCTAGGCATTTTACAGATATAGCCTACAGTAGCCGAGCTGTGTAATTATTGCAACGAATAATGACAAGAACACGTTAAAAAGTGAACAATAAGCACAATTATAACAAGGCAAGTATCAGGCTAATTAAACCGTAGGCCTATATACTAGCGTTCAAATTTAACGCCAGTATTGAAGACTTACTTATTCTGCCCCAGCTCTGACTAATATCTTGAAAGAAAGTACGAAGCATCAGAAATGAACCGAACTGGTGTAAATACGATGCAGCACTGTCCGTAGTGGTATAAGCTCGTACTGCGTACACGCTTACCCACTCGAACAGTGCAGTATCCATAGTTCGAACGGGATACAGTATTGCAGCTAAAAAAGAAGTCAAGTTTTTATTAAACGTTTACAAACGACGAAAAAAATTACAGCGTGTTTAACGTCTTTTTAAAAGTTTTTTTAACGTTTATTAGATCAACAATACAAACAGGCTAAGTCAAAAAAGCACATATCCATGGTAGAGGTGACAAAAATAATGGAGCGCATACATGGAAGAGTACGTGGCCAATGAAAGAAATAAAAAAATGCATTTCAGAACTTGGTTGTGCATATCGAAGTAAAAAGGTTGCAAAGGCGCGTACAGAGCGAACGAAATAAACTACCACGAAATAAAATAAACTGAAATAAAGTAAGATGAAACAGCAAAACTAAACAATTTTATTTCAGTTCACTGCATTTTGGTCGCTTTAAACACACATTGGAGAATACCTGTTTTCTTGCATAGTCAGTTGGACAAGATGAACAGGAAAGCTGCAGTGTTTGCACTGGTTTCCTAATCATTTAATTTCTTGTACTTACTATTGCGTTAATACTATGTGTTGCACGTGTAGAGCAGCGGATGATAATCTGACCAGAGGCATACAGACAGACAGACGCACAAACGGACATAAAGACAGATAATATATCGTTTATATAATATGTGAGTGAATTAGTAATAGCGTCGAGACGTGCTAGCATCATCTGTCTTTGTCACGTTTGTCGCTGCTGACATTTTTCAGCTTCCTTTGCTAACCCTTTCATGCACATTTTATCGTCAGCAAAATGTTAACTCTTTAGGCCGCCACCACCATTATCATAATTATCAGTAGTGACAGTAGGTTTCTAGAACCAACCGACTTTGCATTTCTGCTGCTAGTCTGATGCTTTTGAAGTATTGCCTCAGGCTGCTGAATACGTTTTTACGCTAGAGAGCTACCTAGCTAGCTATAACGCGTATTAGCTACGGTAATTCTGCCTGTCTGTCCGTCTGTTCGTCACGTCCGGGTACCGTTCCAAGACCAGGTGAGATAGAGACTTCGGGTTTTTACCATACGATAGCACAGGGTCTCTAGTATTTCGTGACAAAATTTCATGCCCCGGGGTAAAGGGGTCCCACGAACGAGGGGGCAAAACAGGGGCACCCCCTTAAAAAGGTGTTATTCTGCCGCTATTGGCTCTTCCAACGTGAAAATGGTTGCAAATAGGCACAGACATGCTGCTTATCATAACAAGCACTGGCGACGAGCTTCTTAAAAATGTCAACATCGATAACCTCGAATGACCTTGAACCTTAAAATTATTGATTTTGTGTAATTTTTGGCGATTTTTGGCTGCAAAAGAGTGAATTGCGACGAAATGGATGAATATTACCTAAGATTACCTGCGAACAGGAAATGCTATAAGCTCTCGCGCGTCTCATGAGCATTAGCTCAGATTTCTTGTTTAATGATTTGTTCTAAATGGTGACGTCATGACAAAGAAAAGAGCAATTTCACCCCCCCCCGGCACAAAAATTTTGGGCTGTCGGAAAATCTGGTTTCTGTGGGAACGTTTTGTCTAAAAATGCACTGATCGGACAAAAAACTCCTTTCTGAATAAAAGTTCAGAGGCCAGATTAAAATTTTGAGCACCCATAATCTCTTCTGTCGAAAATATGCAGCTGTCCGTCGACGATAAAAAGGCAACTTCCTCCTCCGCGTACTTTTTTAACCCACGACTCTGATACATGATAATTTTCAGCAAAGACGGACGGAGAGACAATATCCGCACTGTGGCCTGTATCCCAGTATCTAATGGGCGCAGCTTGCGCCCAGTAAAAATAGGGGGGAGTTTTGTTAAAAGTGTAGATCAAAACTTATCGTATTTTTACAACCAGCCCCTTTATTTTTACTGGACAATCAACACCTTTAACAAAACTTCTCCTTAGAGGAGGAAAGGAGCCCCAGGAAAAGGGGAAACTTAAATCCAAAGTGGGGGAAACTTAAGCCCGAAAGTAGGGGGAAAGTTGCACCCGATTTCAATTCCAGATTTAGGGGGGGGTGAGTAGAAGCCACTGGTTGCGTGACGGTCGCATAGCAATACGGTTATGGGTAGGACTGTTTAGCAGTGATGGATATGTTGACGCTGCGTCAGTGAAAAAAAGAGTTAACGTTGGCGGTGGATGAAATACTAACGTGACAGCTAGCTGGGTGTTGATGCGTCGAAATTGTCACATTGTCAGCTACAGCGGCAGAAAGGTGTTCGTTTAACAGCTACTGCTAGGCCTACTGCTGCTGTTGCATTTACTAGTGACATGTTGAGCGGGGTTTTCCTCCAACGCAACGCACGCAAAGTACGCAACAAACGCAGCTGACGTAGCTGACCCAACGGCTGTCCATTCGCAGCCCTTTTCGCTGCTCGTTCGTCTGCTGCGTTTGTAACAAAACGAATTATAATCGTCTGCTACGAATTAAGCAAACGAACAGCCTTTATATTGACGCGCTACAGCTATGCCGTAGAGCGTCTATGGCACGTTGTGTCGTCTGTCCGTCCGTCTGTCTGTCTGCCCTTTCATATGACATAAAATCATCGACCTTGGATGACCTTGAAGGTTAGTACTGCAACAGGAACAGTATAGGCTGTAGCGCGTCTTCCCTGGCGACAGCTGGGCTTTCCTGTTTTCACATTGTCACATAACGACAGAAAGGCGCTCGTATAACAACTATAATAGGCCCAGCTAGTCTTGCTGCTGCTGCTGTTGCATTTGCCACTGAGATGGTACACTGTTATATTGCCACGCTATAGGACATTCCACTCCTACAACGCTTCATTCAGCCGCAGTTTAATTACCTCCGCTAATGGAGGTGCTATGTTTTAGTAGCGGTCCGATCATAAACTTGTCATCTGGCTGAACAGTAATGACAGATTGTGCATGTGTGGGCAGAATAACTAAACGTGATAATATATACGGATTCAGTCGATATTTTCAATTTACCTTTCTAAAGGCAAGCTAGAATAGACGTCCTAGCCGATATTTTTTTAGGAAAATAAATCCGGTTGAGCCAAAATTACGGCTAATATTCGGATAAGCCGAATTTTGTCACAAATAAAAAAACGGCGGCCAAAAAAAGTTACGGCTAATTTTCGCCAAAACGCAGCTACAACACGAATTTCTCGTGGCACATAAACAACCTAAATATTTTCGACAAGTGGAAGTACACACAAATCAGATTATTACTATTATGAGCATGCCACTGTGGTTTTAATTAGTCCACGAGTAAATGTTTAGTTCAGACATTTTGTCACGACAGACTTTGAATCGCGTCGTCGTCGCCGGTGTAAATTGCGTAGGATTATAAAAACACATACCAAAACACAGGTTAGCCGATTTTTTGGCGGCTGCTAATGAATTTCAAAAAATTACCGGCGATTACGGCTAGCCACATTTTTTCCGGCGGATTTTTGGCGGCGGTAAACATTTCGGCGGATCCCGATATTCGGCGACAGCCAGGAAGACCCAGCTAGCGTATATAAGTGGTATGTCAATTTTCAGTTCATATCAACTAAGTTACTGGGACGGCAACAGTTTCAAGTCATATCATTATAACAAAGAGACAAGTGATAGGCTAGGTTCCGAAACTGGACGGATGGCCATATATTATATCGGTACTCGGCGCCGACGTTTTTATCTTTACTGCTTCAGCCGAACAGAAAATCGCCTTGCAGCAGCAGCAAATGACTTTTAATGTCCGGCTCGTTAGTATCGCGTGACTACAGGCGAGATAACTATCTTCATGCAGCCAGCACTGTTAGCAATACGACTTGAAAATAATACTAATCATCATCATAAGCATCATCATTATCTTCTATCGCTATACCTGGTGGGCGCAGCTTGCGTCCAGTAAAAATCAGCATAAACAACCTAAATATGGTGGGAGTTTTGTTACGGGTGTAGATCAAAACTCCCACCTTATTTTTTTACTGGGCAATCAACAGTCAACAAAAATTCTTCCCCCATCTTTACAGTGAAAAAGGTTGCGGGAGTTTTGTTAAGGGTGCAGATGAAAACTTTCCCCATTTTTCTCTCGGCAATCAACACTCTCTGAAAAAATGTTTAACATATCCACCAATGTTTTTGACACTAACTATAATTTATTTGACATTTAAGTTGAATACTTTAAAAATTTACCACTAGACCTTCTTTCCATCTGTAGATATTGTGTGTTTTCGGATATTTATATTTTACAAGGTAGTGTAGCGACATAATAAGTGTGGTGTGCATGCCATTGAGTAGCAAATTTCTTACAGAGTCCACTGGTGAAAAAATGTGAAAATTGATCAATATTTAGCAAAGATATAAACAAAGTGCAATAGTTTACTTTTTTGGCCCACCCTGTACACCGTCGTTTGCTTTACGACGCACGCACGACTGCAGCCGAAAGTTGCGAAAACAGCACCCGTACGAGCCAGCCGACTGCAGTTGTTTGATTAATTACGCAACAGTGTAAACGTGACTTCAGTTGTTTCGCTGTGGATGCAGATGTATGCATTTCGCGCAGTAAATTCTGACGCCGCGTGAAAATTTGATGGACCGACTGACTGAATGACTGTGTCAAATGATGCCGCGGCGTCAGGCAAAGTGTGCTCGTTTCAACGGCGAGGGTGCGAAAAACCCCTTTACATAAAAAACTGACGAAATCAGCATTAGCCGCTCTAACTATAGTCTAAACCGCTTTCGTATATCAGCTAATTATTGCCACACATTTCATATGAAATCGATTTGCGACTGCCTCAGTTTGACGACAAAATAATTATTTTAGACTAACTGCCACGCTAATCTTTTCGTTTATGTGTGTGCAATATGCCTAAAGGAGCGGTCACACTAGCGGTCCGGACGGTCGTCCGATCAGTTGGTATTTTTGACGCTAGTTGACCCGTCCTTTAGGCTTTAGCACGTTGACCCTGCTCACATGTGTGTCAAAAGCCAGAACATACAGCAGCAAAAACAGTGCGACATCTATTACAAAACTCCCCTGTCAAATTAGTGGCCGCGAACTTATTGTAGGCCTACGTTGAAGCTCATTATTCGACGCAGTTGGGGCTTAAGCGAATAAAATGCAGCAAAAAATGGTTTACAAGAATTCGACATGGAGTAAGATACATTAACAAAAAAGAAAGGGTTCTGTCATAGGGCTCTGTTTGTACTTTTTAACGGCAAAGAAAAGGGAAAGAAAGGAAGGGAAAACGTAAAACAGAAAAGGGAGACAGGAAAGGGAGGGATCTTGCTGCAAGTTCGCATGGGATATGGAACATAGTTTTACGCCTTTCCGGTATTCGCAATTGCAGCGGCAGCAGTAGTAGCAGTAGAACAGTAACGGCAATGCCGGAATAAATAATTAAAGGCTGGAACAAAGTAACACATTTCGAGTGGCAGCGCGAGCCATGGTTTACTGCAGAAATAAAACTTGAACTCGCAAAGATTGCGCAGATACATTAGACCCTTACAGAGCAGCCCACAGTTGTCTGGCTTTAGTTCGTAAGAATGACGTAAACACTAAGATTAGCACTTTCCATGCAACATCAACATGTTTTAAAGTATAATATGTTATTATGATGCACTCGTGTAAGGCACACTCAGACTGTAAGCTTATCAACAACACCGAACGCGTAGCAACAATATTGAAGTGTTTAAAAGGATATCGGTATCAGTAAAATGTCGACTTGCAGTTCTGTCACTGTATTTAAAAAACGTAAAAACCGTCTATATTTAGTGCATTTTTGAACTGCATTTTGCAAGCATAAAATTATGCAACAACTGATCTGATAACGTGGTGTTTGATGAAAACTCGTTTCACTGGTGCTGAGGTTCATGGCGTGCAAGGAAAATATATAATTAGATATGACACACATGATGTGCAACGAATGGTAGTCACTGCCAGTCGATGGCGAACAAGGAAATTACCATAACGTTATTATTATTTGACTTGATAACTGCTGTCAAAATATCTGAGTAATAAGTAGCAAAATGTCTTGAAATTTTCTGAACTTTTTTCAAGACTTTTTGTCCCCTAGGCGCCTCGAGACCAAAACTTTGGTCTAGAGGACTAATTAAGCTTACATTACTCTACTAAGCCAGCCACAAATCTTGTTCACTACACAAAATAGCAAAAACTGGTGTCAATAAATGATTTTTTCCATACCAATCTTAGCTTGAAGTGTTAATAGACGTCGTCTGCTAAAGAAAAGATTAAAGCAAAATATTAATTCCAGATATATTATAGCTACTTAGAACTGCTGCAGATTGACGTTATTACCATTTGGTTTATGACAAAATGCTGTACGCGTTAACCATTATGCCTACACTGAAAAATTTGGAGAATGACGTCTGGTGCAGCGAAAAATACAAGAAATTTGAGCTAATGCTCACGAGGCGCGCGAAAGCCTATAGCAGTTCCTGTTCGCAAACTCTCAGCCTAGCTTCAGCCATTTCATCACAGTTCATTTTTGGAGTGTGCGCAGGAGCCGAAGATCGCAAAAATCAATTAAAAAATCCTTATTATGGAAGTTAAGGGTCTTTCAAAGTCATCGATGTTGATACGACTAAAAAGCTCGTCACTAGTACTTGTTGTGATAGGCAGCATGCTCATGCATATCTGCAACCTTTTTCACGAAAAACTGGCCAGCAACGAGCAGAAGTCTGCAATCAAACAGCTGATAACATATCGCAAGGTCATGGCAAGGTATCGCAAGGTATTATGGCTAAACTGTACGTCGTAGGGGATCAGCGATGATACCGTTGAATAAGGCGATTGCGGGTTCCTATAAGCTGTCAAACGTAACCATGTCTCTATCTAAAGCGGTTCGCCGCAAACTTGAATGCAAAGTTGATGCCTGCAGCCATTACCCACGTGTGGCAAATTACCGCATCGTATCCCAACGTTCTTTATAGCGTTCGATATAGCAGCGTCACCACAGCGTGTATGAGACTGTATAGTCACTCTGAGAAATCGTTTTTTCAAGCGGCCAGGAGTCGAACGCTGGTCTTCGGATATAAGCGGTACAGTCAGCCGACCCTAGCGACAGCTGAGTTTTTTGTCCACTTTGGTGTCGCTTGCCTTTCTTGCGTTGTACGAAAAAGCGCTGCGCTGATTGCGTGCGGTGCACGGAGGCGGCCATTATGGTTCAATCACATAATGACAAAAGCCACCCTAGTTAGCAGCTTCAACGCAAGACGCGTGGTCAAGATTGGCATAATATATACGAGTACTTATTGGCACGTACGATATTGTAACAACGTAACAAAGCAAACCAAATGGGCCTAAACAAACACATCAGCCCGCACACCTCCGCCAAGGCCGTGTTGTTCGCTAGGTGGCAGCACCATCTTCGGTTTGGCTGCGGTTTCCCTTATGCCCCATTGAAAGCAATGGTAACGAAAATTTCAAAGTGATCC
>Ga0056128_1006092_pt1 | contig 15216 bp, 9 predicted proteins | sample WorMetLIZISLAND2_FD_71113 | JGI IMG/M metagenome (GOLD analysis project Ga0056128, IMG submission 71113) | Marine gutless worms symbiont microbial communities from Max Planck institute for Marine Microbiology, Germany - Olavius geniculatus... ...
TATATATAGTTGTCATTCTGTACAAAATTAAACAATCTGTCAATAAGCAGCAATAATACTGCAAGGTCTGTGGAGCGCGAACAGAGACAGCCAGCCAATACGAAGTTGTTCTAACGATAGACCATAAGCCTAACGAAACGAAATTATATGGCCTTATAGGGTATAAGTTAGATTTGCTCTCTTGAGTGTGTTCAACAGCATAGAAAACGATTTGGCCTAGATAGTAATGCAAACTTGAAGCGATCGGAAATCTCAACCAAGTATCCGCCTGGCGAATAGAGCGGACTTAACACATACAAGGTGGGCCAAAAAACGTGGCATTTTACTTTTGTCTATATCTTCGCCAATTATTCACCGATTTCAAAATTCTTTCACTGACACACTTTTTAGGCAATTTGCAGTAGGCCTAATGTGGTTATTATAGCCCTATATCTCACCGTACCGTAAATGCGTCCTTACACTACCCTGTGAAATATAGACCTAAGTGAAATATACATTATAGGTAGCGATAATAACAAACACGCATTTTTGTAAATGAAAAAAACAAAGTTCAGACCAACATTGCAGTGAATGATCTGTCTGACACTAGACTGTGTGGGTCTAACACAGCCTGGTGTTATATGGATCATTCACCGCAATTTTGGTCTGAAGTGTTTTTTTCATTCACCAAAATGTTTGTTGTTATTGTTAGTTTTTCTTACATTTATATCTCACAAGAGACGCATTTTCCGTGTGGTGGGAAGTATAATAATTGCTTTATTGCAATTTGTCCGCAGAGTGTGCCAGTGAAGAATTTTGATCAGTAATTGGCGACGATGTGGACAAAAGTCAAGTGCCTCGTTTTTTGTGGCCCACGGTGTACAGCTGCGCTTCGTTGGCGGTTTAGCGTAGTAGGCAAATGTCCTTGGTCGCACCAACGAAGTTAATCAACGCCAGGCCCGGTTTGTAGTTGGATGGATGACTGTCCACAAACAGGTAAACCGTCTCGGTATCTACATAGCCGAGGGTAACTCAGCCTGGCTATCCCTCCGTGTGTAAGCGCAGTGAGTATACTAGCGAAAAGCTGGGACGTAAACGGGCATATCGCTGCACAGACGTATTCGTATCTTGCATTTTAAGCCGGTATATCTGGCTGATAGCCAAAGAAACGGGGATCAGACTCTGTGCCTTATGACTCAGCAAGGATTTTGCGTTATTTCACGTTGTTTTTGGTGGTATAGGCCTAGATTACTGCAGTAGGCCGCCTACACTGTAAACCGGATTTCGGAATCCACAAAGAAATCCAGATTGTGACAAATTAGCTGGGGAGCCGGGAGGGGTAAATTTTTTGACTGCTGGAGTCCGACCAAAATTGTCATGTAAATCGTATTTTTATAGTGTAGGCCTATACTATATAGCTGACCCCCAGTACATATACCGTAATTTGACAGTGTGTTGGGGTTGAGAAAAAGGGGTGGGGTTTAACTCCCCGGAACTCCCTTTCTCCTGGCAGTTCAAACACTGTTTGTGTTGTAAGCCGCGGAGAGGCGTCGGCGTACGATGGCGCTGCTGCGAGTACTGTTTCCGGTGTTGATCGTTGCGACGTCGGTGCTGGTGGCGTGGATACGACTGAGCACTGCGCGGGCGGGCGGCACGGCGCTGGTCATCATCGACGTGCAGAACTGTTTCACGAGCGGCGGCGCGCTGGCTGTGAGCGGCGGTGATGATGTGATCCCAGTCGTCAACGGACTACGCTCGGAGTACGCGCGGTACTTCGACGCGGTCGTGCTGTCACAGGACTGGCACTGCAGCGACCACGTCTCGTTCGCTTCTCAACACAACGGACATCAGCCGTACGACCGCATCACTCTCACATACCTGCAGTCCACCGGTCAGCCGCGCTCAACCTTGCTCGCGGTAGTTTCCCCGCGGGCTTATATTTTGCTGGCGTTTATTATTTTTATTTTTCTTTTTTTTCCTCGTTGCGAGATCTCCGAGCTCCGTCGGACGATTGGCGCAACTTTTTGACACATAATGGGAAGTGTGTTCGATTTTATAGGTCCAAAATTTCGTGGGCCCTCCCCCCAAAATTTGGGTGCTAAAGATTTTGCTAGTAGGGGAATTTCAACTTCCCTGAATTTTTCCCCCAATCGGACTTGCGGCGCCGGGCGGACTTACGTTGGGCCCCAAATTTCTAGTTGACTCTACTTCAAAGGCCTGTACAGAGCGAGGTAACTGAACTGAATCCAAATGACACAGTTTAGTTTTTGACGTACTGACTCGTGAGCAAGTAGTTACACATTGCAGTACGCACCGTCTATGTGACTACGCTCACGTACGCGTCAATCAATGACCATTGAGCTCGGCCTGCTTGCTCATTTATCAGTTCGTCAAAAACTAACTCGTGTCAGTTTAGTTAAGTTCAGTTCAGTTACGTCGCTCTCTGCTCGTTTTGAAAAAAAAGACAAGTAATTTGAGCAATGCTCACGTGACGCGTGACAGCATTGGTGCTGCCAGCAGAGGAATCAATGTACAAAGTGCAATAAAACAGTAATGCCTTTTGAAAGGGTACCCAAATTTGAGGTCTCTAAAAGTCACTAAAATCCCGCCGTTTTAGACCTTAAAGTCGTTCAAGATCGTCAATTTTGGTACCCCAGGAAAGTTTGTCAGCAGTGCTTGTTATGATGAGCACCAAGACTGTACCTTTTTACAACTGTTTTCACACTAGACGAGTCGATGGGGTTGAATGACAACTTAGCAGTGAGGTACCCCTCTTTAACGTCGTCGTTCATTTAATGATGGGAATTTAAGAGTTACTGAGCGTCACCTGCCATATGTAATTACACAGACCAACACAGTGTTACTTGTCACCTGACACAGGTGAATGCAGTGCTGCACCTTGGTTCATATAAGTGTGGGTACCTGGTGAAAACTTCTTTGGGCTGCTGCAATTACAGCACATTTTCTGTAAGTCATACATCCTTCCTGTTGGTTGATCAGCAGAAAATGACTGTGATATGCCATTGATTATACTTCTGCTGTCCTTATTACTTACGGTTGGCGTACATGGGCTGGGACGTAACGGCTCTCTATACGCTTTTGTCTTTCTTTCAGTCAAGCAAAAGGCTTACATTATTCCATTATGGTAGTTTGCAGATTCGGTTACTTGTTGTGAAATCAGTCACACAGGTTTGAGTGTTTTGTTTGGCAGGTAACACAACCAGTGATTGGCTGTGTGACAGGTGAGTTATGTACAGAAGGCAACATGTCTAGCAAGTATGCCGTCAACTGTAGCGGAGTGTCTGCCACGGATACTATCGAACTGACGCAAGTTCTCTGGCCAGATCACTGCATTATCAACAGATCCGATTCCCTGTTCTGCTCGGAACTAGTTGTAATGCCGTCCGATCTCGTCGTCCGGAAAGGCCACCGTTGCCATGCAAGTATTTGTTCCAGCAAAGTTCACTTTCGAGAATCAAGCCTAACTTGGAGTAACTCTGGAGAAATAGTTAGTTAAATGAACAGTTGAACTTTCGTAGACTTAGTAATGGTAGTAGTAGAGATACTGTGCCATCGTAGACCAGGACTTCCAAAGCATGGATTCAGTTTACCCCCTCTTTGTTGAGTGAGCCAAGGAATGTCTCTGATGCAATTTTTATGTGTAAATTAGTTGTATTTGTAAAATTTGCTTCAATGAATTGGAGTAAAAAGTAGAAGAATATTCAGTGGCATCATGGCAGGGGGAGGGGCAATTGCCCCCTTTAAATTTTAGTCTATCTGAAGATTTTCTTCTTGTCAGAAAATTGTTGTTGACAAATACAAAATTTGGGGCTAAAATCAAATTTCGAGGGAATATGGGGGCAAAATTGAAGAAGGTTTGAGCATCCATAATGTCCCATGTTGGAAATTTGCAACTTTCTGCCCGTCCTGCTTTTTTTATTCTATGACGCCGCTGAAAATATCGTCAGACGATGATGATGTACATGTAGATTGACTCGTATTCGGCATTTTATGACAACGGTCACATAACGCAGACAGAGCTGGATGAGCTGCTGAAAGCACGAGATATCAGTACGCTGTACGTGGTCGGACTTGCCACCGACTATTGCGTCTACTACACTGCGATCGATGCCAAAACACTCGGTCCAATCTCGCTCATTTATGTTGTGAATTATGATACATTCCTCACACCGAATGATAGCTGTTGAGCAGCAGGATGTGTGGCTTGATGTGTAATGGTTAGTATGTTGGACTTACGATTGTGAGGTCGTTGGTTCAACTGCTGCTCAGGTTGCTATCGAGTGGTGACTACTAGGATGGCTGACTGTCTGCAGACAGAGAAATTATCTTGGTATACAACAAGCCAAAGTCAACTCAGCCTTCCATCCCTCTCGGTATAGGTAAATTGAGTACCGGCCCATCTGGCTGGCATTACGACATTCACTTGTATCAGGTGGCAGGTAACTTTGAATTGTTTTACCATTATGAGCTATGGACAACCTTTTTAACTTTTATGATATACAATGTACAGTATAATGTGTCTTTTAGTCTAGAGCGCACAAGCTCAGCTCGCATGACCTGTGCTGTTGTCCTCACCTACTGGCTAACTAACTAACTTTGTCGATCAGATCCCGACTGACAGTGATGTTTTATTGGGAAAAATCTATTATCGGATTTCGGTTGTGATAATTTTTATTAATTTTTAGGACCGCTGGCTTGTTGAAAGTAGTCTGCTGCTAGTGAATGGACAGATGCATTGTTGACTGTGCGTCGTGCATTGGGTGTGATGTAATTTCAGGCTACGAGACATACGTGATTCTGGACGCTACGCGAGGCATTAGCATCGAGACGATCAACACTGCGTTAGTCGCCATGAAACAATCAGGCATGTCGCTAGCTGGTTTATCGTGTCTCACATTTGTTCACTGTGTCACGGTGGTATGGGTTGTAGCAGTTTTTCACTTTTTGCAAAGCCAGCCTATTTTCTGGAATTGCTCAACCAGATTTGGTTGGTCTCAAAAGTATCCTCTTGGGAATCATTCAGCAGAACTTTTTCTAGGCCAAAATTACTTTATTGGCAGAGTCCAGTGACACTTTGCATTAGATAATTGTGGCCAAATCTTCAGTCCTGTGTTGGCACCTGGCAAATGTACGAATGAAGCAATTCCGCTTATTGCCAAATTATTTCGGTCCTTGTTTTTGTTGTTATATGGACAGGAGTGAGAATAATCAACTCGACGGACGTGGCAGCAATCTTTAGTTCTGGCGCAGCAGCAGCATCACAGAAGTTTCTATTTCCAACTGCTGTCAGCTGCCTTCTTCTCTTTGGCACTCAGCACCTTCTGTTCCTACACTGACAGTATCATCGGTGTTCTGCTGTACATATCAGTTTTTGTTGCGATTTCGAGCGGCATTTACTTGTAGATTCCTGTAAGTATTGATGAGATTTGTTCTAACAGAATAATGTGAGAACAGAATGAGGACCAAGACATTGAAAATGATTCCTAACATGGTCAGAAGTTATTTTATAACTGCAGTAAAACGAAGCATTCCGTTGATTAGTGAGTGACTCAAGTCATGCTGAACTTTGTTCAATATTTATATTTACTGTGTTTTATTGACTAGTCATTCATCTCACTGATTAGAGCTCGCTTTACATATTAACTGCCCAGGAAGCTTATACATGCAAGAAATTAAGCTTGATAAGCTTGCATGCAGGGATGTATAGTCTTGAGCCAAGGATTGCATTCTAGGTCTTTGTCTTGCAATCATGGTTTCAGACGCAAGTCTGTCAGTCTATAGCTTATCTTGCTGTGGCACATCCCATTCTAGTTTTAAACTTGAAGCTTAATGGCTGCACTGTTAAACCAATAAAAAACAAAGGTATTCTTTAGCTCTGGGCCACATTCGGGAAACTTTCCCAAGACATTATCCAACGATCTTCATTGATCTAGGAATTCCAAAGAAGTTTTCTTTTTCCGAATTCTCGATGGTTTCTTTGCATTTCCAAAGGAGTTCTTCTCATCTCTGTAAACTAATTCAGCCAATCATATGTGCTTATACAGACCATGTGACGTAAGCACCCCAGTTTCAAAACTGTTTTTGAAAAATTCTTTGGAAAACTTGTTATCTTGATACGTTGATGGAAAAGCACAATTTACACACCGCTTCGTCGTTTAAGTTGAATAAACGCAAATTTGCTTTACTTACACATTGCCGATTTTACAGCAATGCCATGTAAATGATATATTATGTCACATATGATGTCTAAACTAGGCTTAATTGTCAACAATGTGTACTTTTGTGAAAAATTTCAATATTATTATGCAGCTTTCTTCTGTAAGACAAAGTTAGCGCTTTTCTACATATTTTCCTAAATTTTTCGAAAGAAGTTTCCAAAGAAGTTTCGAGAATGCGACCGGTCATCGTTGGTTTTGCTCTCAATGATCTGTCTTTTTCGTCTTGATTTGAATATCTTTCTTGTTTACATCACTGCTTGTGTGCTGTTTGTTACTGATTGCACTGTGTCACTGTGTGACTTATTTACTGTATGACATATTTCTTTTTTGTTTTATATTTCTTTAAGACTGTCGATGAATCACTGAGATATAACATTGCTAAGAGCAACTGTACATTTACGTGTTATTCAGTTATGCAACTAATGTATGCAAGTATTTGGTATGAAGTTTTAACTATGTGTTTTATTTGTTGATAATTTGTAGTGATAATTTCTAGTGCTTTTTATGCTGTGTCTCTCAAAGCACCCATCTTGTCTTGGCTCATTACTTTGACAGTATGTACTGTCTACTGATTTTTAAAAATTTTTGGCAGACATGTACTATAGAAATGTCAAAGGTCCGGAGCTTTTAATTTTGTTGCGCTTCGAGTCTACATTACCACCATAGTTATGGTGGGCCACGGGCCACAATATGCCATATGTTGTGGCATATTGTTTTGTTTACAGTCAATTTGTGTATTATCGACAAATCTGCTACGCATTACGCATAACCGTTAAGCTGGTTTCTGACATCAACCAAGACAACAATTTACAACTACTAGTAACTTTGCTTTTTCTTTTGAAAGTTAAGAACTTTGGATAAATATTGGCAATATATTACCAAAACAAAAGTGATGATATGAGTGGTAATTATGACTAAAACTTGTTATCAAGATTTTCTTATTTGCACGGTATTGCTTCGTAACTATGGTGGGTTAATTATGTGTCCAGGGTGTATTTTTGGAAATTTATTACAGTTTATGTCAGCCACAAGTTATGAAAATCGGTTTACGTATGTCAAAGTCAAGAGCAAAGTCAAAATGGACCCTTTTTTGAAAAACATGCACTGCATCTTAAAAACCGGACACACCTGATACATTTTGGAAATTACTCCAACATACCTGGTTCAGTATCAACAAATTTTGGTTACAAAAATCGCCTTATAGGCAGCTGATAGTCATGATGTCGCTATCAACAGTTTGTTAGCATAATAGCGTTTAATAGCTTAAAATTTATTGACTGCCATTATTGTTTTTGCAGTTTTGCCATGCAGTTGCCTCAGCTGTGGGTGCCACAGGAAAACTACAGCTCATATTCTGTACTCTAGGAGCGATGGAGTTTTTTTTAAAAATGCATCAGGTGTCCAGTTTTTTAAACACCGTAGTTGCTTTAAACAAAGTGATTTTATGTGTATCTTTTTGAGTTTTTTGTTGCTTTGTTTTGGATAACTCTGGTATTTTTCATTTAATATTATAACAGACTGTAGATTTGTTACGGCTGTCTTGTAATTTCTTTAAATAATGTTGTTCACTGTTACCCAAATGAAGGTTATTCACTCATCATGGTTTGTCTAACAGGGCGGGTGCAGGATTATGCCATATTTCTAATACTAGCTCCCCACTAAACGTCAGGGGGTATTTACCACTTGTACATGAACATTTAGCTTCAAAACCCCTTAGTTACACTGAAAATAAAGGGGAAAATGGATGAGTAAGGTTTGTTTGAAAAATGGGCTGTATAGAAATCAAAAAGAAGATAGACCCACACTTAGCACTATCAGCAGCAAAATGTAGCCCAGGGAGTCTTACTTTTGGGCAACATATGGTTCATGCAGATATTCACGGGATTGCTTAGAGCGGGACAGCAAATGAAAAGATGATAGTGGGATGTAGATGTCTCAGCTGTTGATATGTTGCTGCATCTGTTGAATGCACCAAGACAGACGATTGGCACATTTTTTACCTCTTGGATGTGTCAGTGCTTCTGTGCGTCTCTCACAGTTCACCAATTCCACATCTAATTCTGCCCTTTGTTCATGTCATAAGTCTAGACCCTCCATTCGCTCCACGTTTTGTATTGAAGTGCAAATGCTAGACTACTTGCACTCTCATTTCCCATCCGTTTCACATCAGTATTCAGGCTGCAATTCCCTGTCCGTTCTGCATCATAATTCGTCATCTGTTCCACGTCTTAATTACCCATTCGTTCCAAGACTTATTTCCCCATCCATTCCATGTCATTATTGAGGTTGTAATCCCATACCAGTTGGGTTCAACATCTCAAACCCCACCCGTTTCACATTTTAAATCCCACAATGCACCCATTCCGGATCGCTGTTCCCCAGTCCATACCCATGTTGTAGGCTCGCTGATACACGCGCTCACCATGCGTGGGTCCAGTGCTTGGTAATTTGAATGTAGTTATGTCTAGTGTGGCTCGGTAGTCTAACGGTAACAGGACTTGTAATCCTGAGGTAATCCAGAGTCGCAGGTTCAACTCCGCACCGATACACTGCCAGGTAACAACCTTAGGCAAGTTGTTTACACACGTGCTTCTGTCACCAAGCAGTATAATTTGGTACGGCTTCACCCCTGGGACATAAACAGGCGCACCGCGTGATACACTGGCCCCATATCCATAGTCTCCCAGTGTAAAAACTGGTGTCTGGCTGAGGGCAGTGGCGTATTTAGGGGGGGCATGGTGCGATGGCCCCCTCTTTGGCCCGACCATGAAAATTTTTTACTGGAGACTTTATGTGAAAAAGTGCGTTTTTTTGCCGTTTTCCAGCAAAATTCAGAAAAAATGGGCGAATTTGCAGCTTCCATTGAATGTTCAAAAGCAAAAAGTGTTTCAGCTTCAGGGGGCCTTCACCCCCTGACCCCCGTTATAGGCTCGCGCTCTGCGCGTTCACCATGGCCCCCCCTTTGCCAAATCCTAAATACGCCACTGGCTGAGGGCCTTAGGAAACGGAGATCAGCGCCGCCCTATGGGCCGTAAGGCTCGGGAAGGACTTTGCGTTTTTTACGTATGTGTACTACAGTAACTGGCATTCACCAATTGGCCAAGCAATAGGGGCCTACACAGCATCCTCAGCATCGTGTTTGTTTCATCCAATACACATGTAAGACTTTAGATACACTTCAAGTCAATGACAGACAATGAATGTAGAATGCCGTGTCTAAATAATTAACCTCGAGTCTCCCATTCTAGAAATTTTTTTCTGGCAACGAAAACCCTCACTTCTGGTAACCGCACTTTTCCAGTCACCACATCAGAAGAAAGGAACATTCTATTGAGATTCATTCAAGCTATGCCTTTACTAGTCAGTTCCCATTAGTCCTATACAATAAACATGAAGTTCATTCAGCTCTCCCTGCAACAGCCACTGCCACACTTATACCAGTAATAGGGGGGGGGGGTCAACCACTGAAATGGCTGGTCACCCTTACAACAGTGCTGCGCTACTGCACAGCCCATTTTTACACTAACGATAGTAGTAATGGTACTAAATGCTGGCGAGTTACTATAATATACCAAAGATAACAGACCTAACACACTGCATGACATTAGTATCAATACTGCATCTATTGGCAACGGGCAATGCAGGCATCTTGACGATTTCACATAAAATGTCCACATGCAAAGTTTTACCATTTTTAAAGTATGACATCATCCATTCTCGATCAGCAGAAGTGGTTTTTACTTGGATATTTGTAAGCAGAAACAATTCTGGTTAATTATATACTGCTCAGGTTCAGGAATCATTTGACATCTTGGCTTACTATCAGCATGGCATGTCATGAAGCCAGGATCAGTAGTAGCAAAACAATGCAATATATAAAGGTAAGCAGAGCAAGCAGATCATGTTTAAAAACAGAACAATATTTATAATGCAGACGTTAGTGCACTGCCATTGGGTCAGTCAACTTATTGCAAGCCATAGCTGCTTCAGTGCAGGAGTGCGGATAAAATGGTACAATACATGCAAAATGGTCTACTGACAATGCCCCTAAGAGCTTAAGAAACAATCAGAAAAAACTGTTTGCAAAAACAAGGCTATTAGAAGAACAGACTGGAGACTCGGTCAACCCTATCAAGTCAATTAGCTACACTAACACCCAGTAACGAGCATTGGCCGCAGGCAACTGGCACAAATGAACCATCCAGAAATCAACTAACGCATCTCACAAAACACACCTGTCAGCCCCAGCGTCCGAGTGTATCCGAAGGCGGTTGCATATGCAACCATTTCCACAAACACGTACAGTGCACACATGCTCAATGAAAAATGAAGACGGAATAATATACTTACAACAAATATCCAACTGTTACAAACTGTGAAAACAGTACGCCATCAACGACAACAACGTTGTTGCAACGCAATGGCAAACATAGACAAAACATATACACCTAAATGTGTCAACTTTTCCGTAAAAGGCGGCCAGTACAACGTTCATGGCTGTTCAACAGACAGATGTTTATACTCTGGTTACCGCTGTGCCACCGCCGCTGCTGCTGCAACTGTTACTGCTATCGCTGAGTTCTAGTTCCTTTTGTGGACAACCGCGAGTTGGCAGTTGGCTTCTTGCCTTTGACAACGTTCAGCGAGTTTTTGATTACACCTTTCTTTCTTCTTCCCGGCTGCAATAATAGCAAGACCCACACACAAAATAATGATCATTCTCACACCAGAGTACAAGATACATTACACAAAAATTACAACCAGAATAATACGTTAGCTCAATGCCATCGCCGTGATGCTATGCAGCCATCAGTCTAGCACATCAGTCTAGCACTGTGCAATGCTAACCCTGACCACCTGACCTTTGACCTTTGTAGCTGTAAATTGGCACACGGGTACTCCTCACTTCGCAAATGTTGACAATTTTTGGTTTTTGGATGTTTTTTTAAAGCTAGTAGCCCAGATGGGATAGACAGATAGTCAAGACCCATAACGACCACACAAAGTCAAAACGTCAGAAGACAATCGATCGCTCAAGTTAGAAAAACTCAGTAAATTTAAGTATATGAACAAAAAAAAGCAAACTTTTTGAGTGAAAAGAAAAAGCAACTACTAGTTACCTTCTTTGGCGCAGATTTCCGAGCAGGTCTCTTGACAGCATCATCTAACTCCTGAAAGCGGTTGGCGTACTTCTTGACGCGGTAAATACGCACGAGCCAGTGCTCAGTGGTGTAAGCCTCTTCCAGGTAGTGCAGTTTGATGTTCTTGTTGCCGATCTCTACGTTACGTGTCCGATCAAACCCCGATGGAGTGCGAAAATCAAGCTGCATTCAACAGCAGTCAACAAAACTCAACGACGCAAAGTACTGTGAAACTTATTTTTTACTAATACACAAATATAGAAAAACACTAGCAGTAGATATTAGTCAATATTACTACAACAAATAGTTCTATTTTATTTTCCTATAATTCATTTCTCCTATTACATAATATTGTCATACATCTTCCAGTTGCAACCAACAGCTGGTTCCAGTACAATTCTATGCTAATACTGACTAACATAGAAATAAGCTGACAGGCTTCAACACACATATTTCTGTCCTTGGCACAGAGACTTGTCAGCTTCAGAGCAGCAATAAATTATTAAACAATTTCTGGACTCACATTCACATCCTGATCTAATCAGTTGGTCTCTGGGAGCTATACCCTACTCCTCAGCAAAAAACTTCACTAAGATTCATCTGTAACTTTTAGAGACATTTGCTTCACAGGCATTCACAGTTCACACACACATGCAAATGCAACCAAGCAGTGAATCAGCTGTGCCACTGCCAGAAGTACAGCTGATAATGGTTTTTAGGAATGGTAGAAAATTACGGAAACATGGAAATCACGGAAATCGTGATTGTCATCAAATGCCATAATTTTGCTCGAGTGTCGTGTTTTTTTGCCAAAATGCCACGATTTTTCATTTTTACTAGAATATTTTGTTTTTAGTCAGCATAAATTGAAGTCTATTGTGTGATTTTAACACAAAAATATTTACATTTGCCTCTGCTACCAAAGTCCACATGCTTTGTTACTCACTGGCTCAGTATGTGACCGTGACATCATGGTGGTAATATTATTTTACTTAAAACATTATATTTCTCTGGACTTGAAAACCATGAGTTTTAGCCATGAACCAAACTTTTGTTGACAGAATTTTGCAGATAATAAAAACTTTGCACTGCATGTAATGATGATCGTCAATGCTGGATGTTGCATTTTATAGACGATATGATGGTCTTCGGGTCCGTGACTTGATGCCATGTCTTTGCCGTAATTTTTGTGATTTTCACAAAAAAGTTTGCAGTGTTTTTTTTGCCATTTTTTGCCGTGATTTCCTACTGTCGATTTTACTTCAGGCAAAAATCTGCCAGTTCCTAATGTCACAATTCACAAACTACTCTCGACTTTTTATACCACTGGAAAACTTATGATAAATATCAATAAGTGATATTTATGCATTTTAAAATTACTGGCCACTCACTATAACTGCCACTGATACTAGTTTACACTAATGCTTAACAATAAAATGGAAATTATTCAAGCTTTTGTGAATAGCTGGAAAAGAATGTTTAAGGCATGCAACAAACTCTTAAAAAAATATATATATTAAGATGTCACTACTGATAAGGCAATGCAATTTATAATCTTGCATCCACTCACCTGAAGTTCACCAAATCTAAAGTAGCTAAGTTTGTACATGAGACAGTTGAGTAGGGTTGGTGAGCCGGCGGCATCTACACGGAACTCTCCTTGTGGTGTGAAGTAATCCGTCTCCTGTGACAAGCAGCCAATCATTCAATCAATAACACACATCAGTCAACACATTCTGTACTAATAGTCTCACAACAGCTTCAGCGCTGCAGCACAAAATGGAATAAGACTCAAAATGTTATCACTTTAATAGCCATTTTCTGGTGAACATCTGCTAACCAGTTGCCCCATGGATATTTTGCCTGCATTTGATGTGTTATTAGCTGATGCATCACTTCTGGGTCAGACATAACTTTACATACTGTCTTTCACGCTATCCATAAAGCTACATCAAGTTCCACTGATGACATCATGATGCAAGCCTGACCAAAATAAGCAATCAGATAAACAAAATAACAGATAAACATAATAACAAACCCCTCTGTTTTTACTTGCATATCCACTCAGCTTACTTTGAAATTGACCACACTGTATTCAACAGGGCAAGACTGCTGCAAAGGTATTACTAACTTCATGATGAAAAAAACAAAAAATCTGAAAAAATAAATTACACCCGAGCATAATAAACTGATTCTAATTCTGGCCATTTAGATAAAAAAAATAATGTGCACTGTTGAAAGCAGAAAATTGACAGCTAAAGAATTATATTAACTAATAACATGCTTAAGACGGGAAGCAACAGAACATACTCTAATGTCTTTCGGATGTTCACCCTCGGCAATCCGAACCATCCACAGAAATTTGTTGATATCGTCGCCCGAATAACCAATGACACCACCAAAAATGACGAGGACGTAGTCAACGTCAAGAGAACGCATTATCTTGTACGCTGCACTCTCGTTTGATGACATTGCTTTGCCAACCTGTACAGCAAGCACAGAACAACATCAATGACGGGTGGTTTGCGGACATTTTTTGTGAGTGAAGAAAGCATTATTACCATCAGTGGGCACTGGCAGGTAACATTTGATTACATCAAACAACTCTAGATCATAGATCAACAAAGGCGACTGATACTGGCTTTAACGACCTTAGGCAAGTTGTTCAGACACATGTGTCTCTGTCACCAAGCAGTATAATTTGGTACCGGCTTCACCGCTGGAACGTAAACAGGCACACCGCGCAATACATTGGCCCCGTATCTGTGGTCTCGCAGTGTAAAATCTGGTGTCTGGCTGAGGGCCTTAGGAAACGGAGATCAGCGCTGCCCTATGGGCCGTAAGGCTCGGGAAAAACTTTACGTTTTTTTTATATCTGAAGAAAGTGCTCAGCAAAAGCTGATAATATGAGTGATGTGAGGGTACCATGGCGATGTGACTGTTATTCCATGTGTTGTTATCGACCAGTGTTGTCCGGTTGCCCATGCCTGCAATCTGATACCCGTAGTCCCACCACGACATCACACGAGCCTTGTCTTCCGTGTTCTGCCGTAGCCAGTAGTACGCCTCGCGGAAATCATCCAGAATGTTACGTGTTCTGCAACGGCAAAATAATTCATGACTTAACACTTCTGGCACCTTCTTCACTCTAGTAACATGTAAAACATGCACTTTGGCATATCTGGTATTGGCAAAACCCAACGGTGGACTCCAAAAACAACAATGCACATTTGCACATTAATGAAGTGAGTGAGGATGTAGAGTTTAACATCCCACCCGACACAGTATAGGTCATTTTGGGAACTGCTTTCGCAGGCAAAATGCACACAAACGCATAGAAATGGTATGGTAAGTTAAACATTTACAATAAAAAAGAAAGTTTAACCTTTACAGAAATACAAAACACAAAAAAAAGTTGTAAGAACTCCATTATACGCATGCATATGTAATTAACATAATGGTAGTTCTAATAATATTCCCTGCTATCCTCCAGTCATCAATCTCATAATGCTGTCTATTAGAGAACAGGGATAAATTAATAAAATATTGAAAGTGAGGTGTATAGCTGCTTTGTGCACAAGAAAGTACAGCAGCAATACAGCAGCAGGGAGTAACTGCAACAAGAATATGAAAGAAATATATTTATAACACTAGAAATTTGGGGCAAAGCCCAACGTGAGTCCACCCGGTGCCCTACGTCCGATTGAAGGAAATTAGAGGGGAGGGGGGTAAAGAGGGGGGGAGAATTTCCCCGGCATCAAAGTCACGTGGCCCGAACTCAAATGCATTGGCATATGCCGAACGCGCATTGTCGACTTAGGGTAGGTCAACATTAGCGCTTATAACTTGGTTCGTGG
>Ga0056128_1006095_pt1 | contig 15210 bp, 9 predicted proteins | sample WorMetLIZISLAND2_FD_71113 | JGI IMG/M metagenome (GOLD analysis project Ga0056128, IMG submission 71113) | Marine gutless worms symbiont microbial communities from Max Planck institute for Marine Microbiology, Germany - Olavius geniculatus... ...
CCAATCTGCTTGTGTAAGAGTCCAGGTTTCTGAGCCATAGAGGAGAACTGCCAGCACGCATGTGGAGTATATACGAATTTTCGTTGACATGGTGAGATTCTGTTGATTCCAGATACGGTCTAGGTGTTTCATTACTTCGGCGGCGAGTCCAATACGTCAGGTGCATTCGGAACTGGAATTTCTATTGCTCGTTTGGATGCTGCCCAGGTATGTGAAATCTTGTACTGGCTCGACAGTGTTACCGTTGACTACTACAGGAGAAGGTGTCAACCCACAGCCGAGGTTCTGGATCTTCGTTTTGCTCCAGGAAATGTGAAGGCCGAACTTCGAGGCTTCCTCGTCCATTGCAGGCAGAGCGATTGGGTCTTGTCCTGCGTGTCAACGAACAATGTGACGTCATCGGCGTAGTCGATATCGGTGAAGGTGTGCAGGCCAACTTGGATGCCAACCTTACGACTAACGTGATCCACGATAAAGTCCATTGCTCTACAAAACAGAGCAGGAGCTAAGATGCATCCCTGCCTCACGCCTGAAGTCGTCGAGAACGGTGAGGAACAGCGGCCCACCAATCGCACTCTAGCTGTCATTGCGGTATGTAAGTCGATAATCAGGTCCAGAATGACATTTGGAACACCGATGCCCTTCATGGCTTTCCAGAGAGCAGCTCTATCAACTGAGTCAAATGCAGACTTTAGGTCCACGAACGCGGAAAGTAGAGGTTGCTGAAATTTTCTATGTATTTCTGCCAGCAACCGCAGGTCCTGCAGTTTATAATGGTGTTTAGGCTGCAAAACCTTTTGACTGTGAGACACTTTAACAGCAGTTTAGGATGGTTAATTTCTCTGAACACATTTTTGCTGAATGCTTATAACTGTGGTCGGCATGCGCTTATGTTGCATCTAGTTTGAGGCAGATCGTCGAGCATTCATCATAACAATCAACTCTTTCGGCACAGAGCTAAGTCGCGACGACCGTTTCAAGTTGTATCCACGCTGTGGTAAGCTGAATCCCGATGGACTGCATGCATTGTCAAGAGCTGATGACTACGAACAGGTCAAGGCCGTCGCAGAGTTCTACAGTGTAAGTATATCGGTTGGCTAGAGTGTAATGTTTCAGTTTTGTGAGCATTAAATCAATGCATGCAGTGAAGTAAGTAAAAGTAAGGGTAAAGTAGGCTATTTTCTTCTGATGTGTGAACGTCTTGCCTAGGGTTATTACCTGACAGTGGAGTGGCCAGGATTCAAACCCATGATCTCATGATCATTGGGTCTGACACGCTAACCATCAGACTATCAAGCCGTCATTATTAGACAATGAAACTGGTAGGCTATGCTATTTTGTGTTATATTCGGAATCACTTTTGCAGCGCAATCGATTCCACTTATTTTACCGTTTCTCCATAGCATGGTTTGTCTGACTGTGTCTCTGTCATATTTATGCATCCTGCTTAAACCAATAAACAAATTTTGATGCCATTTGGCAGGAACACTTGTGTTAGTTGGGGTTTCTGATGATACCCGGGTGAACGGAAGATTTGGAGTTGAACCCCCAGCTCATGTAACTCTTTCCAGCTTATGAAAAAAAAGATGATTTATGATGTAACAGGTGGCAACATTGATCAGCGATTCAACTTCTTACAAAATTACTTCATTTTTCTTAAAATTTTTGGCCACATTATCATCATTGAGAGTGGTGTGCGAAAAATGTGAAATGTCTGCCCCAAACTGTAATCATCTAACCCCGATACGAATTGCGCAGTTTCTCGATGTCTGGACCTACAGCATGGAACTTGCTACCAGCAGCCATTTGAGACTTATCATCATTACCTGAGTGTTTCTGTCACTCTCTGGAAACTGAATTGTTTAGCATTACCTTCAGCATATTTGTGATGTGAAGCCTGAAGATTGCTGCTGTTAAATGGGTAGCTTGTGTACCATATACCTAACTATGTACATTTGCTGGTGTCTGCAGGAATATCGTATTTTGTTTGAAGAGTCCGGGAATAATCCAGGTGACAAAACACTGGAAGACAAGTTCTTTGAACACGAGGTATGTAGCATATTTGCCCAAGAACCAATAGTCTTCAGTGTACAGACTAATCATCTGTGTTGCTGATGGTGGCAGCATTTATCACGTGTGCAATGCGTTCTTTATCATGTAGCACAGTTTGTAGTCATAAAGCACCGTGTCTCAAAAAGGATCCTCAGCATTATCAACTGCAGGTTGAAGAATGATTATCATATTTTAGATGCAGTGTAGCGTGTTTTGAGCTATTGATTAAAACTGCTCACAGTTAAAAGAATCTGAGAAAGTGTTGCAGTGACTTCGTTATGTATATTTTGCAAATTTTTAGTGGTGAAATGTTATGAGAAGTTGGGTTTTAATTCAAAACAAAATGTTATATTTTAAACTGTGGAATATATGAGTGACAGTGTGCATTTTTTCAGGTGAAGCTCATGAAGAATGCATTCCTGAACCAGTTTCATTTCGGCATTTTTTATGCTTTTGTGAAGCTGAAAGAGCAGGAAAACCGCAACATAATCTGGATAGCTGAGTGCGTCTCCCAGCGACACCGTGCGAAGATTGACAGCTACATTCCTATCTTCTAAACTCAATCACGTTCCGCTGTTTTCTCCCTTTGTAAATCAATGAATTCATGTTGTATTTGTCTGCCTGGCAGTCTTTGTTGTTTAGTGTTAATAATGTCAACATTTTCTGTAAATAGATAGAGTTTATAAACTGTATTCAGTGTTTTGTCTTAGTAACTGCTGTTGTTGGTTCATAGCATTATGTTATAGCATGTTGGAAATCTGGTTATTTTGTACGAAGATTTCTAGGGATTTATATAGCAGAAATTGAACTGTTACAGCATGTAGTGTCACGGTGCCATTTTTTGTTATATGGAAAAAAATCTGCTTGTTATGGCATTATTGGATTACATTTTGCAATTTTAGCAGCATACATTTTTTAGTGTAGTGCTCTATGTACTAATAGTACTTATGTTACAGTAACGATTATCTTTTTCTAAATTTGAATAATTTTCTTTGTGCTGTTTGTTATCCAAACAATGAATGACTTAAGTCCGTGGTTGAATCCTGACTGGAGAGACCGATATAAAACACTTTATGGCGTCATCAGTTACAATGACGTCACATCCGCTTTAAGCTTAGATAAGTTTGGGAGAAATATGCATTTTACTGGTGTATAGATTTTGAAAATTTTTTCAGTCTAACCTATTGACTTGCAAAACTTTTTGAACGCCCCTCGTATGCACAATTATAATCGGCAGTTCTTGAAATTTCAAGTTTAGGTCGTTTTTTGTGTTTTGTGTTTCATAAAGGTTAAACTTTTTTTATAAAGGTTAAACTTTTTGTTCTGTTATTATGTGTATGTGCAATCTTGCCTGGAAAGGCCATTCCGAAATGACCTATACTGTGTCGGATGGGACATTAAACCACACTCACTTACTCACGCGCACAGTACAAAGAACAAACTCTTGAAGTTCACTTTGTTTGCTCTGTACACGTCTTTCACTGGTACTGTGATGACTAGTGATAATGTGAGACGTTGTTGAGTGTGAAATCATGAAGTAATTGCGTCTTGAGCTGTCGATTAACGTCTGTGTTTTGTGGTGAAGCTTTTTTGGAAAAAGTTTCAGTTTTTAAAACATTTTTGAACCCAAAATGCTAGGTTTCTAAAACAAATTTTCCAACCCTGCGTCAACGTCTGCTTTTATGTGCATGTAACTGAACTGAACTGAACTGATGCGGTTAATTTTTTGTCAGTGTGAGCCCATTGGTCATTGGTTGATGTGTACCTGCCCATAGTCACGTAGACATTGACGCTATTAGATGGTGCCTTCTGTAATCCATTACTGAAGCCCATTTTTCCAGTTCATAAAAACTAAACCATGTCAGTTAAATTCACTTCAGTTACGTCACTCTGTACGCGGCTTTAGACTGATGGATCTGTGTAGTTGATGTACTCCAGTCTGTTTTATTAGCATCAGTCAGTCAGTGCTTGTTTTCTCTCACAAGCGCTAAATGTACATAAATAGTTAGATGTTTATGTGTGGTCAGTCCAGTGTAATACAGGCACTTAGCGACAGAGCTAAATACTGTCTTATCCGTTATCTGATGCACCCATTGCCAAGATATGTTCAAAAAATGTGATCGATGAAGTCAAATCCAAACTCTGTGATTAACCCAAATCCTTTGATGACCCCCCCCCCAGTTTTTGGAGTAGTCATGTAGGTGGGGGTAGTTGTGCTGTCTTTGCTATTCCTACCATGACTTTCAGTTCCAGGTACTTGCTGGGAACTTTATGGGGATGGCTGATGGGCCCACATAGCGGCCTATGCCTATGGACTGCATTGACTGGAAACTGGAAGCCAAACCCTAACCTGACATTAATTCTAAGTTTGTAAGTCGTAATAGATGTTTTAGTCAGCTAGGGTGAAATGTTGCAAAAGGGTAAGCCTAATCGATTCATTTATTACAACTTGGAACAAAATTAATTACGAATGGTAAAAAGTCTACTAGCAGGATTCAAACCCGAGCCTGCAACGCCTTGCAGTCCAGCAAGTTAACCACTCAGCTATAGCAATGGTATCTGCTGGTATTGCTTCAGATGGTCTATTTTAAGTCAGAATATAATTATAGCATGTGGTTTTTGGGCCGCTAAGCTGTAAGCTTAAAGGTCGGCTCTTTGTCATGGTTGTCGTCTGTCCGTCGTCTGTCTGTCATGGATGTATTGTAGCTAAAAGGTGCAAGATAGGGCCTACGTTGCTATTAATCACTAATAGGAAGTGGCATACACCCTTTCAGATGAAATGGACATCGTCGACCTTGGATCTCCTTCAACGTCGACAACCAGTTCGGTCGGCCCCACCCTAGCGACAGCTGGGATTTTTGTTCTACCTAGAATGGATAGTATTTTGCGCTGTCACTAGCTGACTGTTTTGTGATTGATTGATTCAGTGATTGGTCCTTAGAGTCGTTGTTATTGTGTTACCGTGAGCATTTCTTTTCTTTCACTCTCACTAGCGTTGCGTGTGTCAGTCGTCCGTGGCTAGATGTCTGTGAGTGGACGAGTCTAAGTGATGCGACGGTAGAGTTGTTATGAGGGGGCTAAGGGCAGATAAGTTCATTGCAACCTCCACGTTATGAAGTGGGGATTGTGATGTATTCCATAGAATTTGAAGAAATCCGTGAAATTTGGCAGCATTGAAATAATACTGCTTTTGCAGTACGAATTAGTGGAATTGCAGAAAAGTTGTCACTCATTGCCTTAGCCTAAATCCGAGGCAAAATTTGTGCCAGCATTTAGCTACAACTTTTCAGCAGATCACTATCAGAGCTGAAATGTACCGCACTGGAGTCCACCATCCCTCCCCCGTACTCTCTCTCAGAACCTTTTTAGATAGGCCCCTACAGAGTTAGCCCATGTTGCTATGTCGCGTAATTGTAATTGTACATACCGTTTCTCTGTTTAAGTCGATGTGAGTGTAATCTGTTGTTGGTATTCTAATGCTGTATAATTTTGATTGCTGATGGCCAGTGTCCGTGTCAGTTCAATCGCCCAGTTCGTTTTTAGGATGTCTCACCAAGTCAGGTTGTAATCTAACTGTATTTTTGTGGTTTTACTCGGCCTTGCCTCTGAAGTGAACTAGTCATAAATCGGCTTTGTTCTGCAGTAATCGGAGAAGTTAATCGCACTTTGCAGACTGTCCACAAATTAGCTATTAATAGCTGCTGCAGTTTGGCGTTTGTTACTGTATAGTGGGGCAGTTTAAGCTGTGGTTTAGGTTTAATCCCCTCATACTACATGCCATTACGTGGTCTGCTAGCACACGCTACTAATGTTATATAGGCCTATGGCAAATTACAAATATGAATTTATATGTCGTAAAAAACCTTTTATGCGCAGAAGGGCTTGGACGTGAATATGTAGGCCTATTATAGCTATTGAGCTCTTCACATGATTGTTGACAGTAAGTACGAGATTTGTTCATGCTTATATAGACTGTCTTCCGTGTCCGAACGCCGTGCGCGCAGCTACAGAGGCACTGGGAATAGACCAGTAGGCCCCTACTAGCTAGAAAAAATTTTTCCATGGACGAGTTGATATCATTTTCGTGTCGAAAGTTATTAGAGTTCAGCAGCGTGCTCGCATGCGACTTCCGCACATGCGCATTAATCAATGGGCGCTGTTTACTCGATGACGTGAATTAAGGTCTTCGCCTTCATCGGTCCCCATAGGAGAATCTCATGTTTACATTCAGTGCTGGAGCAATCGACTGGACAAAAATCAATCCAGAACTGATAGCTATGTTGGTAGTAGAGCTGAAACCTGGGGATTCTATCCCTATACCTGGTGGGCGCAGTTTGCACCCTGTGGAAAATGGGGGGTTTGTTAAGGGTATAGATCAAAATTTTTCCCTAATTTTCACTGCAGGGCAGTCAACACCATTAACAAAACTCCGTCCCCTTATTTTTACTAGGCAGTCTACACGCGGGGAGGTTATAAAGCATAGGAAAGGGGAGTAAAGAGAAAAAGGAGAAGGGAAAAGGGACCGGTGGAGAGGGAGGCACGGTGGGGAAGGAGCCCGAAAGTAGGAGTGGTTAACTTGCGCCCGATTTCGATTACAGATTTGGGGAAGAGAGAAGCCACTAGGTGAAACGGTGGACTTCAAAATACATCGTCACGGACGCTAACAAACAGTCAACAACCGAAGTAATTCGGTGAAACGTGGAGTCTGTGATCAGTGTTGTCTCCATAGATAGGCAATTGCAAGATTTAGCTAGGCGTTTAACCCCAGAAATGTTTCCTTTCTCCAGAAGAGTTCTGGGACTTCATCTAACACTAGGTGTCATTGGACTCCACAGGTGTACCTGCAAAATGACATGAATCCCTCGAGCGGTTTAAACAGGGTGCACGAATGTGACAGACAGACAGACCACGCTGTGGAGAAATGTGTATACTGTAGTTACAGGCGGAATCGCTTGCGTGTAACTTCCTGCAAAAACCGGGGTGGAAAAAATGATGTGGTGTACATCGATCGCATTAAGATAGCCTAAAATAAGAATTGTTCAGTTAAATCATTATTTGAAATAACTTTGGAAAATCTAAAAATACACTCTAAGTAACATCTTGGGCCGTGGTCAAACTACACTGTGTCCCAAAAAAGCATCCCCGACATTTTCGACCCTAACTTGAAAACCAATTATCAGATTTCGATAATTTTTGGTACGAATATTCCTGACACAACTTGACGTAAAATGACCGTTCATTTTTCCACCTCATGCAACGCTTGTATCTGCACTACCGGGGGAAAACACAACCAGCGAAATAGCACTTTATCCAATGCGGTGTGATTGCTTAATTAACAAAATGCGTAAAAACACATTTTGTTTACATTACTGACACTTTGGCTGACATTTCATCCAGCTGCCTATTCTTCAACTGCCTGCAGTAAAATTGCTTGTTGGCCCACTATGCGAACACAGGCAAGGAGACGCTTTCGGCTTTCTCCATTCATTGACAGCAGTATCGATAATGTTCTGCTCCAGACCAATCCAGGCTGTACCAGTCGCTTCTTGACTTCACAAACATTCCGAAACTTCATCTGATAGACATACTGCTGCACGACAGTCAAACCTCATAATAGACTGGCTGTTGGGGCCCACAAATTAGGATAGATGGAATTTATTGACGTTTTTTCATTTATTTTAACATATTATGCTTTGTCTGCTCTCCCCAGGTAGTGCAAAAGCAGACGTTGAGTGAGGTGGAAACTAAAACACTTATTTAATAGCCACTTGTGTCGGAAATATTTCTGCCAAAATTATTAACATCTGCTAATCTTTATTCAAGTTACAGTCGATATTGTCGGGATGTTTTTTCAGGTTTTCTGTTTATTTCAACACATATTTCGGTTGATCTGCTTTCCCTAGGTAGTGCAAAAGCATACATTGAGTGAGGTCACGAGGTGGGAAACTGAATGGTCATTTGAAGTTGTATCGGGAATATTCGTACCAAAAATTATCGAAATCTGAATTGGTTTTCAAGTTACAGTCGAAAATGTTGGGGATGCTTTTTGAGACACAGTGTACATGTAAAAGTATATTTTCGAAAAATGTTTTGCGGATGTTCCATGTTTTATTTTACGCGTAACCGCGTTCTAAACATTTGCAGGAATGTTTTCAGATTATTGTAGCAGTATTTCCCAGGATTCTGGACAGGATGATGATGATGACGATGAATCGATGAAGCTAATGTTCGCTTGCTCTGGTGTAGCCTACAGGGTTCCCAAAAAAGTAAGCTATTGTACTTTTTCCATATCTCCGCTAAATATTGATCAATTTTCACTTTTTTCACCAGTGGACACTAAGAAATTTGCTACTCGGGGACATTCACACCACACTTATTGTGTCGCTACACTACCTTGTAAAATATAAATATCAAAAACATACAATATCTACGGATGGACAAACGATCTATTGTTAAATTTGTGAAGTATTTAACTTAAATGTTAAAAAATGAGTTATAGTAAGTGTCAAAAATATTGGAGGACATATAAAACATTTATCAAATACTTTGAACAATTTTACTGTGCACTAATTTTCAATGTACATTTAATGATGGTCGATGGCTGCAATTTTGCTCAGTTAACTGCACGAACATACAGAGCAATGTACATGTATTTCAATTGCGCGGCCCTACAAGTTGCGCACTATTTTAAAAAAGATGAAAACTTACTCCGTAGCTACACGTAAACCGTTTTGACACTTATTACAATTAATATTCAACATTTTATTTAAATACTTTAAAAATTTATCACTCGACCTTATTATCCGTAGATATTGTATTTTTTGGACATTTATATTTTACAATGTAGTGTAGCGACATAATAAGTGTGGCGTGCATGCCACTGAGTAGCAAATTTTTTACAGAGTCTACTGGTGAAAAATTGTGAAAATTGGTCAATATTTAGTGAAGATATGTCAAAATTACAATAGCTTACTTTTTTGGCCCACCCTGTACATACAGATGCACATATTTTACTCGTGACAGTTATGATCTGCCACGAGCGTAATAAATCACCTGAAAGAGTTACAACCAAACGCAGTCGTAAAGCGCTATCTATACGTTTCTCCCGAGCGCAACACACAAGAAAACAAACCCAATATATCAATCAATCAATAAAAAAACGTTTATATAGCGCCGTGTGTCGCGAACGTAACAGAGGTGTATCGTAACTATTAGCAAAAATTTATTTGATTCGTCGGACGACGGCAGTTTAGCGCGTCAGTGCATTAACTGTGAAGGCTGTGAATTGAAATAGATGACAGACGGAAGCTGGCGTCTGTCGCACATGCGCAGTGAGGCGACCGGAAGTCGTGTGTGCTGTTGATGACTGCGCATGTCATACGAAAAACTGTCCGTCGCTCGGCACTGGGCTATTTTTCACATCTGTTTCTATCTTTTGACCCACATTCGCACATAAACCGTCAATATACATCGGTCTGTCGTGTCCGGTGGAAATGGAAATTTATGCATGCGAAATGGCGTTTTTGAATGAACGAATAAACGTTTATTAAAGTGTTGCGGCCAAATGACTGGATTGCAACAATACAATAGATGCATACCGAATGTAAAATTTTGTGTCAAAGCACGATGTTTATTGGTGTCATTATGTCACAAACCATTAACAGGTCATTAACTTATTACCAGTGCTATTCGACAGGACGTTCTGGGCCAATTTTTACACTGCATTTAAATTGTTCTGGTTAGCGCAGTTACAGCCTAGTAAGGTTTTTATTGGATAATAGCGTATATAATTATAGATAGGTATTTCATATTCGTTCACGACCATTTACACAGACATAGTGAATTCAACACTATCACGCAACTTTTACGTAATCTGCAATTACTGGTTCTGGTTACTTAATTCAGATAGCCCAACGACGTCGTCTGTCTGTGATCGATGAATGAATGTTTTCAGTGGAATTTTATACGACCTACATCTCAGCTCTGTAGGTATAGGCCTACCGCTCGTAGTTATAATGATATCGACGACATCCAGTGTCAGACCGGAGCGACCGACAAAACTAACCAATAACCTCGCGAGTCACTCAGGAGCAAGTAAAAAACAGCAAGAGGCAAGTGTTGAGGTCAGGGAGTGTAGAAGTTCTACACTCCCTGGTTGAGGTGATCATGCGATCAGGAATTGTCGGCGCGAAGCAGACACGATGTGAATGCAAATTGTTAATAGACGAGCACAAAGCAAACTACAGTACGTTGACGATCGAGCTTCGATATATACCGGATAGGCCAGAAAACGCAGCCACTTTGTTATTCAGCTTGTAACTTCGGTAATATCGATCAGATCGGCACCAAGTTTGGCACAAATCGGCGTTACCGTCATTCTTGACAATCTTGGAAAATGTTTTGCAATGCGCTGAATAGACGACCATGAAATTAGTGGCGTAGCCAAGGGGGGCCCAGGCCCCCAATCCTCCAGACAAAACACAAGCATACGTTTAAACTGTACGAAATTTGCCAATTTGGTCGGTTTATTTCCAAGAAAATAATTAAAATCGTTACCACCATATCTCGTCTTTTAAAGCTAGTATGCACCAAATTCGATTTCGGCTCGATGGGGGAGCTCACAGCGCTCCCCAAACCTCCTAGCTGGATTTTAGGGGGTCCTACTTCTAAGGGAAAGGGGGAGGCGAAAAGGAGAGGAATGGAGAAGGAAGGGAGAGGTAAAGAGGGGAGGAAAAGGAAGGGGAGAAAAAAGGGGGAAGGGGAGGGGAGAAAGAAGGAAGACGAGGCCCCCAATTGAGATTTCTGGCTACGCCACTGCATGAAGTGCTCGTTTACCTTTTAATTATTTCGTACTGACTTTTGTACGTTTGCGTTCATGGCTGCAGATAGCTCCTTCAGAAGTTCGACGCTTTCTGAAATTCCGACGCGTGCGCAACTTTTCACGGACAGCCACTTCATTTCGGACGTTCTGTCACGCTAGTGGGACTGTGACTCTTCAGCAGCCGGTTCACGCTTGTCGTGGCCCAATTCTTCCCTAAAAACTCTCTCAACAAACGTCGTGAGCTTCAGTTAGCCTATCTCCTGACGTACCCTAAAACATTAATCAGCACGTGATCGTCTCAACTAATCGTTTTTATACTTAACCTCTGATTTCTGCCAAATTCGATGCCGATGTAATCAATACTTTAAAGTTGCAAGCTGTAAAACAAAGCAGTCTCCGTTCTTGGCCTACCCTGGTAGACGCGCACTGGGCTGGGCACTATATATTCTCGGTCGATTATGACGACACCAGACAGCAAATGCATATGACCGACGGCATCACTCTGACTGTGAATAGAACCGACGTTACGTGCAAAATAAAACACGCACAAAATGTCGTGCAAACGTACTGTGTTTTTTGCGTTTAAAACATTTGCAAAAAATGTTAACGATAAAGAAAATAAAAAGACTTATTGAAAAACAGTATTTTCACAGTTAAACAAATAATTTTGCTTCGAAAGCGACACATTAGGAATGGGACTTTATTTGGTCACTATTATGAGCAGTGGCGCATCTAGAAGTGTCGAAAAAAATCAACAGGAAGTCAAACAAAGCTGAAGCTTTTTTTGTTTACCGACACATAACTTTTGATGTTTCAGGAAACAAACTGTGCAAATTTTTAGCGCCGAAGTGGCCGTGGCAAGTTGACCTTCTTAAATACATTCCACTGAGCCTGAGTTGTGTTCAGAATGTATTGCGCAACTGTATTTTAATGTATCTGGCGGTTGTAACGCGAGACGCTCAGAGGACTGGTTGACTGACTAGACTAATTAGTCTGCGGGACTGCATTGCAGCCTTCCTGGCGAGTGACATCGTTAGAGCTATACGAGGATGCAATAATTAGCGACGAGAGCATGCTGCGGCCCAGGTACGTGAACACGTCCCACGTACAGCAGCAGCAGCAGTATCAGTGGCATGCAGTATGCAGCAGCACACCTGATGCGACGTGATCTGACCGACATCATTGACTACCAAGCCACCATTCACTGTGCATGTGTCTCGACCGATGAAGTCGGCCTTGCGGTCGTGGCGAGCCAACAACGTTGAGCTTCCGCAGGTCGGTGCTGCAGTCCGTCGTTTTCACAACGGCCGCGTGGCTCCAACAGCAAACGACGACAATGATGATCATCACCTTACCAACTCGACGCTAGAAGCGGCCGAGACACAAGGGGCACGGGCACCTCTTGAGCCGGGGATGTCATCAACGACGAGCGACAGCATCATTAGTGCAACCGTCGGCGTCGACGACGTCGAGTCGCGCTGTGCGTTCAATGAAGACGAACTTCTACCCTCCGTTCGCCAGCTTCGTATCGTCACAGCGAATGAGCGAGTATGGACTTATACCTGTTTTTCACTAACACATTAGGGCCTCTGTCGTTTCGTATCGTCACAGTCGCCGTGGCGGTTGTTCCGCTGTCGTGCCTCTGCGTCATTGCCGGCGTCTGGACTTCGAGCGCTACGTCAGTCGCCGTCGCCAGAAGCAGACATTCGTCGTCGTCTTCTGATCACCATGCAAACAGCTCGAGGTCGATCATGTTGACGCTGTGCTGCTCTAAACTCCACCCTTCTTCCACAACGAACTGCTGGGTTTTGTCTGAACTCGACGCTAGGGCCGTGGACTCTGCTCAGTTGGATGATGTTGTTGACGACCGACTGGCGGCGTTGTGGTCGAACGTTACGGCGTTGTTCGGCGGTTGTGACGACGTCGTTCTCCTGACTCGCGTCATCGCTGCAGTTAACTTCACATCACCATCGCGCGACAACCTTACTGTCGCTAGGCCTTCCTACTGCGTCGATGTGTTCTGTAGTGAACTGAGCAGTCGATATCGACGGATCTCCGATCACAGATGACTTCGGCGGTGTGCGTACAATCCGATGCTTGATGCACACGCACGTCCGCAGATGTCCCACCGAAAGTCTATGTTGTCCGGGGTCGATCTGGACTTTCCCTGAACAGGCCTTCCTACTGCATCGATGTGTTCTGTAACGGTTTGTCGTCAGTGTACGGCGGACACGTCGAGTCTCGGTCGTCGACCGCGTGGTTCGCGTCTGGACTGGCGGCACTGATCGGGCTCGCTGTCGTCGGTCTGGTTTACCTCGTGTCGGCGGAGAATCGGTTTCAGCGAGGTCGACTGCACAGTGCCGTAGCACAGACTCGAGACGCCCAGTCGAGACGTCGATCGGCCGCCTTGGATCGTCGTTGCTGTGAACGACTACTGGGCGACATGTTGCCGCCTGGTGTGGCCGACCGACTGAAGGCCGGCCAGACCGTCGAGCCGGAGACGTTTGACATTGCTTCCGTGTACTTCAGTGATATCGTCGGCTTCAACGACTTCGCCGTCAGCTGCCATTCACCGCTCGTCATCGTGCGTCTTCTCAACAGTGTCTTCAGGTAGCCAGCCTACTGACTGACCCACCAAGAGTCAGTAAAACAGTCAGTTAGTAAGTTAGTAAGTAATTTTCACTGCCATACTACTTAGTTTACGATTAGCTTTAACAAGCAGCTTGAACTTTAACGTCACACGAAAAAGGCAAAAAAGCTAACACAATGAACAAATTTGCGTAGCTATGGAAAATTGTTTCGGACGGTAGCGAAAACGATCTTGTAGCTATAGGCCTATGTTTTGTCGCACAGTTTCTGTGCGACAGATAGGACAGTTCATAATTGAGCCACAGCATTTATAAATGGTAATGACAGTGAGCAATTTATTTTTTTGCAGCAGAAAATCTGTTTGTCAAACTGTCAGAATTGGCATGAAATGTTTAAGAAAGAGTTACGTATACGTTTCACTACAGTCTAGAGTATATTGGGCAAGTATAACGAGACATAATACACTCTAGGCTGTGTTGAAACGTGCTGATTTCATGACTAATCGACGTTGTGTTCTACCATCGACGTGCATGTGATAAACAGGCGCGGGACGTGTTTCAACCATCACGCTTGACTTGAGTGCAGTTATGGACTGCGGACACTGTGGTGAGAGATAGGAGGTCATCAAATAAGCGTAAACTTGCTAATATTTCTCCGTCTATGTGTGTTTGTGTTTCGAGCGCGTTCGACGAATGCATTCGGAAGTTTCGCGTATATAAAGTCGAGACGATTGGCGACAGTTACGTGGTGACGTGCGGTCTGCCGCTGAGGATAGGCGATCAACACGCCCAGGAGATGGCCAACATGGCGCTGCACTTAATGTCCATTTCGAGGAGCTTCTCGTTGCCCGGACAGAGCTCCGAACGTCTTCCACTGCGCATTGGCATTAACTGCGGTAAACCGACAGACATTAATGTGTCGTCGTTTGTAATTCACCATAGAATTAGAAACGTGCCTTCGACACACAAAGTCACAGACTCGCCAGCCGCGCTGGACAGATAAATTATCTCCTTTTGTCTGGATTTTGATCCGAATCGCCGTCGTAATCTAATCAACGGGACCCTGAGCCATGTTTTACACCTGTCTAAAAATTTAATCAAAATTCGTCTATAATTTTTAGAGATATTTCGTTTAAAATAAATGATTACATACATAGTTCAGGTACACTGACATGCATACAAAGTAGTCCAATGAAAAGTTTAGCTTCGGCCGGGTGCATAAATGTGCAAAGCGTGCAGGCGTTGTGTTGTTCCATTTCGTCATCGCCTTATCTAACAGCACCATCGCCAACTTTCTAGCCACAATGCATACGTTACAAACGGACAGACAAACAGCAGACAGTACCTTGTACCAAAGGCGTGATCAACCAGTGAATGAAACTGACTGCTGATAATCGAATTCATGCTTATTTACATCTACTTGCTTCGGTTTTTTCGTTTTAGTTTTTCTCTAGTTTTAGTTTCTTTTTTAGTTTTTCTGATCTTATGTTTTTGGCTTTCCTATGACCGTCGGTTTCTAGATTTTTATGTTTTACATAACAGCACGTCTATTTCAGTTTCTCTCATTTCATTTCCATTTAAACCATTTTTAGTTGTTTTGGTTTATTTATTTTATTTCAGTTTATCAGCAAACACAAAGTAAGATTGCTGATTGTATAGCTGAACCATTGTGCGATATTTTCAAGAGTAGCCTATCAGAAGGAATTGTACCATTAGACTGGAGGCGTGCAAATGTTTGTCCAGTGCACA
>Ga0056128_1006096_pt1 | contig 15207 bp, 12 predicted proteins | sample WorMetLIZISLAND2_FD_71113 | JGI IMG/M metagenome (GOLD analysis project Ga0056128, IMG submission 71113) | Marine gutless worms symbiont microbial communities from Max Planck institute for Marine Microbiology, Germany - Olavius geniculatus... ...
GTCCAGCGCCTCTGAAGTCAATCGACACACTAGCGCTACAGGAATTAGTTTATTATTATTATTATTATTATACTTTTTACCCTCGATACTCCGTTCCCGAGGAAACCTAAAAATTAACTATGCAATACAAAGGTGGGTACAATCGTCAGTCTGTGCAGTCAGCAGCCAGCAAACTGTCATGCAACATAAGAGCACTGAAGCACCACACCAGGTAAGAAGGCAATTTTGGCTTCTGCATAAAAAAGTACGCTTAAAACTAGTTTACATATTGCAGACTGGGGTTGGTTAACATAAATATTATACGTAACTGCAGTGTTGCAGACACAGTGACAGAAAAAAATGATGCATTCAAATTACACTTGTGTAGCATATTCTGCATTTGTCCAAATAAAACAAAATACAACATTATTTGACATTAGTTCAATACAGCGCTTATAGCACTTGTGGAAAAGTTTTGGAAAACCACACAACACTAATTTCTACACTGTGGGGCATAAAAAAGTGCCACTTTTATTTTTTCAATAGTTCCGTGAAACAGTGGCCAATTTTAATAATTTTTGGCACGCAACATCAAGAAAGAACTTGGTAGTGTAGAACTTGGTAGTGTAGTGACAGTATTAAGGTGAGGCGGCCAAAACTAGTTATTTGCATCAAGCTTCGTCTTGATGTCACGTGCCAAAAAGTATTTTCACAAAGCTATTCAAAAAACAAAAGCAGCAGCGCCCACGATGTACTTTAACAAGTCATCGACAGAGCACAAAACAAACTGATTGACTACAGAACACATAAATAAAATCTCACATGCACACAGAGTGCAGAGCAAAGTCCACAAACGAATGTGGAAACGCAACAGTCACTTATCCATCAGCTTCACTTCTCGCATCTTGGCGTGAAAGAATTTCTCCAGCACATTAGCACACTTGTAGTAGTCAGTGTCGGGCTCGTTGAACGATCGGCAGTTTGTGAAAAGTCTTGTCATGTCGGCAATGAACAGGTGCTTGTGAATGTAATAGTGGCTCTTCAGTCGGTCGCTTATCGTCTTCAGATCTGCCAAAAATATTCAAAATAGAAGATACAGTAACATAAAAATTAGAGCTGTCAAATTAATGCATTAATTAATGCGTTAATAAATTAACGCGCATTAAAAAAATTAACGCTCATGTGTAAATGTATTTAATTTACAGAATTCTGTGAAGGAAAAGTTCCAATATTTCATTAAACTGCAGTTATTTGACAATCAAATAAATTCAAGTAACCAAACTTGTAGTTGCCATTCCATCATTACAGTAAATAAATATTATTTAGACGACAGGCTAATAGATTTCTACGTCAGCGATGATGGCAGTTATTGTTGAAAATGTGTTTTTATTTGCTTTCTAACTTTCTATATTCTACAAGCGAAGGTCCCCAAAGGTTGCGGGGCCCAGAGTAACTTCCCCCTTACTCTCCCTCTCAACGGGCCTGGGTTCGTTAATAACGCATTAATTAATGTGTTAAAAAATTAACGCAGTGCGTTAAAAAATTATCACAGTGCGTTAATGCGTTAAAAAAAATAAACACTTTGACAGCTCCAATAAAAATGAATGTTAACATTCGTATAGCACTGTTGGTTAAGCAATAGGGCATTTGGCTCTAAGTCCTGCTACAACAATGCCAAGGTAAAATGTTTCGGAGACACAACAGCCTCTGTTTCGTGACTTATGGCTCTATACAGAACTGCTTTTAACTTTAACTCCAAGCTACACGTAAGGTAGCTCTGGAAAAAATAACCCCAACCAAAATCGACATTGACAATCAAAAGCAATAATTACAACGTAATTAAAAATCATTACAAAAAAGTCAACTAAATTAACACAATAAAGTAAAAAAAATAAATAAAGACTTTGACAAACCGATGGGATATTTGATGTAGTTGTAGTAACCGGGAGCCTCAGCTTTATCGACCGGCTTCAGGAACGGCCAGGCACTCGCATGACTCTGATCACAAATAAACACCAAGCAACAGAGCCAAGTCAAATCAAACATCGAGTCCAACAGCAAACTAATGCCACATAAATAACTAAACACTTCTTGAAAGTAAGCTATATTCTGTGCAAAAGATCACCCATAATTAGTCATTGAATTATAAGTAAGTAAATATTGTAATGCAGCAGATTTTAAACATCAATATGAAGATGTTGGCAATTCCAGGGTAGACTTAATTCCCTGCATTATCATCCCGTCACTGCTGTGGCAGAAGGCCCATCAAAATTGTACTCCGTCAATCCTACAATTTTTTTGTCTTAGGATGGAGCAACACCTCAAGACGTCAACTCAACCTTTCATCCTAATCCCTGATGGATAGGTAAATTGAGTACAGGCCTAGATGGTGTTGAAGCAGGGCACATTCACCTGTGTCGAGTAGCAAGTAACAATCTGTGATTCCACATGGCAGGTGACACTCTAGAGCTCTGAGATGAGCGGAGGGGAAGGGATTGTCATGAACAGCTAAACACACTGTAAACACTGTAACCATTTTTATTAGTACTATCAGCTGACTGACCCGGACTTGCTGGAGAACAAGCTTGAGATTGGAGTACAACTCATCCGGGTCCATCTGTTGCTGCTCCTTGCTACAAACAAATAAACTGCAGTCTTAGAATGTTTATCAACTGATTTATTCCAGGCAATAAGTTTTATCAATCAAAGCCAGTGCTTTCATCCACCCACTTTCATGACCGACATTCTCTACTTTTATTAATCTCCACTGCAATAGTTACTGTCTCAGACCTGCTTCAATTATGCTCTGATATAATATGCTGAAACCACTGTGGAGTGCCAGATTGTAGTGACGGTGGGGCTTAAAACTCTGAAGACCCGAAAGATTTCTGAACTCCGAAGGACAGAAGTCAACTAAAAGCATACCAATTTTATACGAACAGTTATCATATACTATACCAGTGATCATGCACTGGTAATTATTCAACTTAAATGATAATTTCAGCTTCACAGCCATTTATCAACAGCTCCAGAGCCGTTTACATAACCTTTGGTTATCGTGACTTCCTGGCGAAGTGCACTGGGTCAAACTGCTCAATGCTGGGCAGGTGTAACAACCTGCCTGCCCCAAAGGTAAGGTAAGAGGTAAGGTAATATGAGGTAAGGTAAAAATGGTTTACTATTTCTCTGGTGTTGGCTTCCAGCCAGATTCGAGAACACCTGGAATGCTTTCAATTGGTATCTGACGGACACCATCACGGAAGCACGTCAGTCCTGGATAGACCTTCCGCAGTTCCTTCTGTTTCCTCTCCGCTAACTGGCGTACAATCTGCCACACAGCCACAACAGGTGCTCCGCTTACTTGACAAATTTATGTCACGTTACTGTCATATTCATTAAAACACATTGTGACATTTGATTCTACTGGCACCATGCAGATAATCTTGCTTACTTGATAAGTGACTTACTTAATTCTTACTTACTTACTGCTGTTACCACTGCTGTCACTGTTGCACGTTGTTGATGGATGCTGTTAAAATTGTCAAATAAGAGTTTCAAGTTTATACCGAAAGAAAAAGAGAAAAACGCAGATCAAAGACAGTTGCTGAGACTGAAAACAGTAAACCTCATGACTGCAAAGTCTAAATTATGGCAGTCTCAACAGGCTGAATGAAAAATGATTAAATCATAGAAACACAACTGTTTATGTGCTGAATGTCCCTTCTGTCATCAGATCAACAGCATCTAAATACATCAAAAGCTTCCACAAAACACTAAGACTTCACAAAAAATCCATAATAAAACGGAATCTACAAGCACTGAGATGGGTAAATGCATAAAATAAACCTTTTCATCTACACATTACCTCAAGTAACACATTTCCTCACCTCCTTCTGTTTACGAATGACCTCGGAGAACTGCGTATAAACAATTCTTGGGTTGAGTTCACAGCCCATCAGGAGAGCACCCTCATAGTCCTTGATGTAGCCAAGGTATGCAGACTTCTGCAGCTTTATCGTCGTTGAGAAACCCTGACATAACAACAAGAGACAGCGACGATGTGATCTAAGTTTTCAAAATGGCAGCAAATAATACAAACTGATGCATTAACTTGGCATTAAAGAGCAACAAAACTAGTAGGGTTAGCACGATACCAAAGAAGCTACCTACTCACCAATAGCCAATATTATTGGGTCATACCAATACCAATACCCAATACCAATACCCATCGGATCATCAGCCTGCAGCCACGTGCTGCCGCACTGTCGGGGCTAGACACTGTGTTAATCTAATGAGTAATGTAATCTGTTTGCGTTGTTTTGCTCTCTCTGTCCATTGCCTCTCAGCCTATAGGTGCTGTGGTGTATGCTGTGCCAGGAGTAAAACAGCCACATTTGATCCTCACTGCCATATACAGTACTAGACTACATTATATTTTACCTATTAAAATTTCCAAGCAGTTCCCCATCAAGTGTGAACAAACAGTAATACGGTGGGAAAGTGTTAACACTTGCTAAAGGCTCCACATGACCACCCACATGCTGCGGCAGCATGCCTTGCCCTCCCTTCCCCCTCCATCCCACACTCAGTGGACGGTGTGCCTGGACAGAAACGTGTGTGGTATCACAATGATTCATATACTTCTTTTACATCTCTTGTGCTAAGTTTTACGTACATAGGCTAGTAGGCCTACAGTACCGTAGATTGTGCTTGAATCAATGACTGATTGGTATAAACGTAAGTAAGTGAATAAAACGTGAATTTACATAGAGCATAGCGTTAAAAATTAACCTCTAATGCGCTCTAATACAACAACTAGAACTAGCAGTTTTTGTACTACACAGTGTTTCATAAAAAAGGACCCCTTTTGTTTTTTCATAATTTAAATTATGAGCAATTTACATGAAAATTTTATCAGTTGTAGCTGAAAACAGAAGAGAAATAACACTTTGCACAAAGTCAATCAGGTATCTACTCACAGAGTACAGCAGATCATAACAAAACAAGCAATTTCCTGCATGATTTACAAACATCAAAGTAAAGCACCCGCATTTATAATGGGTCATAAAATTCGTCAAGCAGTAACAATGGTGAACCTATAATATCAACTCAGCAGTGAAACCTGTTTGCGGAAGTATCCGGTGGCGTACTCATCGGCGTAGGTAAGAAAATGCAGCACACCGTTCTGTATGTGATAGTCCTTCAAGTGATTCATCAGATGTGTCCCATAACCCTATACCATCACAGATCAACCATGCTTGGAATTATTCTGCCTCATGCCACGGTCTTAATCACAACCAAAATGAAGCAAGAATGAAGCCCGTAAACACAGTATGTAGATACAATACATAAGCACAACATATGATTGAGTGCGTAGGGTTTAACATTCCAACCGACACAGTATAGGGTCACTTCGGGGACGGGCTTTCCAGATGGAATTTACACAAACACATAATAGTGGAACAGTAAGTTTAACCTTTACAACAATGGAACAAAAACTTTAACCTTTACAGAAAAACCTAATATGAAACAAAAAAACACAAAAACGACCTGAACTGCATCAGAAAAATGTTAGGCTATTAGCTAATGCATACAATAAGAAAGTTAGACAAAAACTTACTCATTCTGCCCAGCAAACTGTAACACCTGGCCTCCAACAGACAGCATTATCACACTGATGACTGTCTGGAAGATAACAGGGAAGATTATTAGAACTATCATTATGTTAATTACATATGCACGCGGATAATGGAGTTCTTACAATGTTAGGTTCATCTCATTTTTGTGTTTTGTGTTTCTGTAAAGGTTAAACTTTCTGCTTATTGTAAAGTTTAAACTTACCGTTCAAATTTTGTGTTTGTGTGCATTCTGATTGAAAATGCTGTCCCCGAAATGATCTACATGGTCAAATGGGACGTTAAACCCTACTCACTCACCTATTCTAAACTCACTCATATACTGTAGTCACATCCGATTGCATGAACACAATAAGCATCTCACTTGGTAATGGTATATCTTATCTTCTACCATTCAGCATTCTCTGGTAACCCCCAAGTTATACTGTTAATACAATGACAGCAACAAAACAGAACTAACTAACAAAATAAGAATCATGCATACAAATAGCATAACGCACATTATGTAAAACTACAGAAAATATGAAGTAAAACTGCACCTTGACTTGTTCGTTAGATGTTACAGCACAGAAAACGATCTCCGTAAAGCCTTGTGTCGGAAACATACGGAAGCATACTCCACCGATAACTCTGTTTTCTTTGATGAGACAGAGAGATTTGTGTTTCCTACAGTTATAACAACAGTATAATCAGTTCCAACAAGCAATACACTGATGGACAAAGAAAAAAGTGGATTTCCTTTCTCACACTCGCAAAAAATATTACCAACTACAAAACAAAGCCTTAAAGAATTAACTGATAGCAGCTCAACTAATCACATTTATTTTATAACTATATTTAACAAGTGTTTTTTAAATAAATATCAACCAGCCACCCAGAACTCCTTGGTATCTTCAGTAGAAAGGCAAAATGAGCATTATACCGGCTTATACAACATACACGGTGCCATGGCAATTTCAGAATAACAGCCGATTATTGGTATAAAGCCACAGATTTAGATGATGCAAAGTACAATTTAATTCAACAGTAACAAGCAAATGATCAACATAAAAAGTGGTAAAGGACTAAAGGATTACTTAATTTGAAGTGATGCAGACATTAAATGAATAAGTAAAATGACATCTCTAGTGCATATAGTGTCCAACCAAAAAGACATTTTTATTGCTATATTAGCAAACAAAATGATACTTGGGTGACAATGGTTATTGGGTAACCATATTCTCAAAACCTGACCACAATTCTACAAATTTTACTGTGAGATAAAAAAATTATAAAGTCTTCTAGTAAAAGCCAGGACACTGAGTTTTGCTCTACAGAGTGGAGCGCATGGAAACCACAAGAAAACTTGGTCAGCAGACACTCATGACAATATATAACATTGTTTGTTTGTTGCCGCACGCACAGGATGGGTTGTCACAAATAAAGTAAATATACGACAGTGCATTTTTCCGTTAAAGATAAACCAGAAGTAGAGCCTTACAAGTTTTAATGTTTTCAAAACAGAAGCACGACACAGCATACATTTTTTAAAAATTAACAAAAACAGATTTGCTTTACTTAACTCTGTGCCAAAAATCCTCCAAATATCTCTATGCCAACAAAAGTTAGAACTAAACCTTCCTTTTACCGTGACACTGTGCAGATGGCCAACTTACGGATCAAAGACAATGCGCGTGATGTATTCCTTGGGCATGCGCGGCAGCTGGTGTGAAAAGACATTCTGCAGCCCCACAAGCCAGAGCAGAATCTGGTCACTGGGGTCAGTGTCCAGAGTGTTACTGATGACGTGGAACTCGATGATGCCACGTTTCTCCTCCAGACGAGCTGCCTCATCACGCGAAGTGTGGGCCGTGAACAGACTCGTCTACAGCACACGCAGTCACGAAATCACACACTGAACTCCAATTCATGCACTATTGTAACTCACTGCGGCACTGCACGGCATATCTCACAGCCTGATTCGGAAAGTCCAGTCTATCCAGAATGCTACCATTCGGCTTCTCACTGGGACCAGACGTGGGACCAAATCTCACCAGTTGCACTGGCTTCCAGTTCAGAAATGAGTTGACTTCAAACTGGCGTGCTTTGTCTTCTCGTATCTGTATGGCCAGGCACCTCCGTACCTGGCTGATGCCATACACCAGATCTGGTCTCGAAAGATCCTCGACGTCGGCTGCGTTTGTCTACCGAAAGATCAGGTACTGCTCCAGGCACCCCACAACACCTTCGGCAACAGAAGCTTTGCTGCAACCGGGCCATGTGTGCAGAACAGTCTCCCAGCACATTAACGCAACAAAGACATCACAGGCTGAACGGTAGTTCAAGCCCTGTGTTAACGGCGACTTCTCTTTCTTATGGGAAAGCCAAAAATTTGACCCCCCACAGAATCAAAACCCCTGACCTGACTGAGATAGAATTTGGCAGGGTTGATTACGTCGGCGAGGGGACCCGTCACGCAAAATTTTATGCAAATCCCTACAAGGGGGCTTCCCGGCAAATGGGTGAAATATACGCAAAAATTTTTCTAGCTGTACATATACCTTTTTTTCAGAAACTCACCTACAGGTCAGACCCTTCAGCCGATTTTCGCGCGCGGTGGCTCAAACGACGCGGTCTCGCGCAAGGATGTGCCTTTTGGGGGTTAAAAAATTTGAAATTAATATTTAACGTATTTATTCAAAAAATTCAGCAGCACATTGACACACAGTCAGTGTGATGCGGGCAATATCACCTTTTGTAATTTTTGCTGTTTTCAATGTGCAAGTCCTTAAATGTTGCCGTTAACATGTGTATAAACTGATGTTTTGTACATTTATTATGTACAACAGCTTTGGATGCAAACTTAAAACATATCAGTTTCAATGTGGCTATGGGGTGCAATGCGAAGTTCTGCATAACCGCACTAAAGTGAACTGAACTGAACAACTGCAAACAGTGCAGATAACGTATTTCAACAAAATTCCGACCCATATAAACTCAGCTCTCACGACACACTTCAACAACATTATCACATCTTTCATCTGCATAGCACAAAAGTTAACAATGTAAGTATTTCAGAAACTCAGCTTAATCGACGTCATGCCAAATATATCAAACATCAAAAATACAAGATTAATTACCTCCGCCAAGGAGGTAATGTTTTTCCCAGACTTTGTCTGTCTGTCTGTGTGTGACCAAGATAACTCAAAAAGTTATGGACGGATCTTTCTGAAATTTTGAGGGAATGTCGGGCATGGCATAAACTACAAGTAATTCAATTTTGGGGGTGATCCGGCAGGAATCGTGGATTCTGGATCACTCTGAAATTTTCGTTACCACTGTGTTAAAGGGGGCATAAGGGAACCGCTGGCAAAGTGAATATGGTGACGCCACCTGGCGAATAACATTGCCTTGGCGGAGGTACCTGCAGGCTATGACTGCTTTCTAGTTAATGATTAGAATCTTTACAAAAAGATGCTGGATTATGTTAATCAGTAACAGACCCTATGAAAAGCAATGACTGCTGAATTTATACTGTCTAGTATGCACATTGCACATACATCAGGTCCAAGCATCTTTTTTGGATCCGAGGTGACTTCAAGGATCTCTGCGACGACATCACTTGGCACGTCACCCTCAATCTTCTTCCTGCGAGGTTCTTCAGTGACCGACGACAACGACTCGTCCGCCTGCCTCTTCTCAGCTGCATCGACGAACCAGGCAACCGTATGAATAACTCCATACAACTCACTTATGCTTGTCTGTCGGTTCATTTCAGAGCGGTTATTTCTGTCCCACGGACATTCCTAATCCAAAAAAGAAAAGGCACTGAGAAACGAAAATTAGTACAAATGTTCCCCAGAGCAGGTGTAACTGATGTGCTAATTTTCAGTGCAATGAGCAAAGTGAAATAGTGCATGACTGGATTTCATGTCAGCAATGGATACCTTGCCTCTTACATACGATAGTGTGAGTTAGTCCTCAGTGTGGCTCAGACTGCCCTGCCACAACTGCAAACCGCTGACATTACTGTTGGTCCTGTTTAAGTGGTCTAATTTACCACGAACAATCTAAGTCTCGAGACAGAACCTTCTCATGAGTACTACTTCATATACTATATTAAAATTCACACAAGACAATGCATACACATGACTAATATTCACTAATTCACATTTGTGCTTTACAGAGTGATGAATAGAAGAACGACTTCACAAAACCGATACGATACAAATGTAATTCATTGACCTCTACCTTTCTTCTTGCTGGAAGTTGATGTCATCATCAGCGAACTAAAACCGGTGTCATTTAATGACGATATCGAACTCGAAGCATTCACAGCTACTTCAAGAGCTAAAATAACGCACAATAAGAACAGAGATATAAATAAACTTGTGCAATTTTGCATGGCAGTGCCAAAATATGTGTACAAGTTAAATGGTAATAATAATAATAATAATAATAATAATACCAATGCAAATGTTATGGCGCAGGCTCCAGTGCACTGCCATTCCGAAACTTCACCCAGTTCACATAATAAATGCCGCACGATGCAGGGTGACTGTCAACCTTTGGACCAAGCTAATGTACTTTTTCAGCCATAGGCAACTACAGGGTGGCCAAAAAACGTGGCACTTTACTTTTGTCCATATCTTTGCCAATTATTGATCGATTTTCAAAATTCTTTCACTGGTGCACTCAGCAGACAAGTTGCAATAATGTGATTATTACATATCCCACCACACCACATATGTGTCTCTACACTACCTTGTAAAATATCAATGAAATATGCATGTATAACAACAATAACAAACAAACATTTTAGTAGAATTAAAAAAATCACTTCAGACCAACATTACAATGAGTGGTGTGTATGACACTAAGCTGTGTGTGTGTCAATGGATTATTTACTGCAGTGTTGGTCTGAAGTGTTTTTTCGTTTACCTACATTTTTGTTATTATCATTAGTTTTTGCTTACATTTGTATTTCACAAGGTAGTGCAGAGATGCATTTATGATGTGGTGGGTTATATAACAATCACATTATTGCAAATTGTCTGCAGAGTGTACCAGTCAAAGAATTTTGAAAATTGGTCAATAACTGGCGAAGATATAGACAAAAGTAAAGTGCCACGTTTTTTATGGCCCACAATGCATACACTGGGTCACTTCACTTTTTGACTTAGACTTTCGCTGAGTCTTTTTGCTGAGCGAAAGCTAAAGCTGAATGCCAAAGTCTGTACTTAGACCACAGTTCAACTAAACTTTGGTCTAAGTCTATTGACTTAGACCAAAACGATTAAAAATGGCGGAAAAACACGTAAACCTAACAGGAAATTAATCAACCATTTACGCTTGGACTTGCTTATTTAATTGTGCCGTGCACGCAAATGACGAAGGGCCTAATTATGTAACATCTGACGTCATTGCATATTTATTATGGCATTTATTTTTGGTACCAAACTGCTTTAATTTACTAATTTATCCATATGCATAGGACTGTAAACGGCCGCCATGTTTTCGCTCAGCTAAAGTCAAAAGTTGAAGTGGATTCAGACTCAGCGAAAGTTAAGCCCTAAGGGCTAAAGCTATCTCTTCCATGCAAATCGAACCGACTTTAGCAAGGTTAGTTCGGCTCAGCTTTGGTCTAAGTAGGTACTTTTGGACTCAGCGAATCGCTGAGACTTTTCGCTGAGTCCAATGGACGAAGGGCCTAATTATGTAACATCTGACGTCATTGCATATTTATTACGGCATTTATTTTTGGTACCAAACTGCTTTAATTTACCAAACTATCCATGTGCATAGGACTGTAATGGACTCAGCGAAAAGTCTCAGCGAAATCACTTCACTTTTTGACTTTAGTAGGTACTTAGACCGAAGTTTAGACTCAGCGAAAGTCTCAGCGAAAGTCTCAGTCAAAAAGTGAAGTGACCAACTGTGTCTGGTAACAAAAACTAATCCCCTAGACATCGTGCAATAAAAATGTCAAATCTGAATGAATCTGAATAAAGTTTCGTAGACTTAATTCTCAATAAAGTCCTGAAGCGATAGCCAAATTTCACTGAATAATATTATTTCTTACCAAAGTTATCAAACGTTGAATATCGCTAACAAAATATCTCTGTTACCAATATGGCGTTATGCAAGTAAACACCTCTGTTATTTTACATTTGCGTAACTCCAATAAACAACAGCTGATTCTAACACCAACAATGCGATATTTATTGGCAGTCAAACTGCAAAATTTCAGTTAAATCTGCCAAAGCAAACGATAGTTACAGGGGCTTTTGTGAGATCACCCCAAAACACTTCAGTTTCAAGTCTTTGTGTCTAGCGTTATCCACAAAGACTTGAAACTGAAGTGTTTTGGGGTGACCTCACAAAAGCTGCTGTTGCTATTGTTTGCTTCCATGAATTTTACTGAAATTTGGCACTTTGATTGCCAACAGATGATGCACTGTCAAGGCAGAATTTTGTTAGAGTCAGTTGTACAGTAACAGAGGGGTTTACTTGTGTAACGCCATATTGGTAACGGAAATATTTCGTAATCAATATTCAACAATTAATAACTCCACTAGGAAATAATACTTTTCAATGAAATTTGGCAATCTCTTTAGGAATTTACTGTGGATTAAGTGTAAGAAACTTTATTCAGATTCATTCAGATTTGCCATTTTTCTTGCACGATGTCTCGGGGATTAGCTTTTTTACCGGACACAGTGTATAGTGACTACATACACCATCATCATTACTACTCAGCCTGAAAACTGATACTCATTTTTACCATCCCACAGAGGGTAGAAAGCTGAGTCGACCTGCGTGGCTGGTTGCATAGTTATATGGCTTACCTTCCCATCAAAGTACTAACTGGGCTCGGCATAGAGTAACTTTATTCACTGGACAGTAAACAGAACACATTACTAGTATGCCACGCCACCAGCCAAATGATGTGCATTTCCACTGCAGTATAATGCAAAGTCAGAGACAACAAAGTGAAGATTAATGGAAGATCCGACGTAAAACTCACCAGCACCGTTGCTGGCTGACGCTGCATTCTGAGTAAACTCTACGTCCCAAATGGGCGAGTTAGCACCATACACCTCTTCCTCCAGCATCGTGAGAAACCTGCGACGGCACACAGAATCACTAGCTATCCAAATGCGGCACCTCCGCCACTGAACAGTTAACATACAACTTATATATTAACAGCACATTAACACATCATGTGGTTGATGGCTCGGTGTAGTGGTAACACGTTTTGTCTAATCAACGAAGTTACTCTACAGCGGGCCCGGTTAGTACTTAGATGGGTGACCATCTATGGGCAGGTAAACCATCTCGGTACGAAGCCAGACAGCTAGATCGACTCAGCCTTCTACCCTCCGTTGGATGATAAAATGAATATCAGCTTTCAGGCTGAGTAGTAATAAATGGCGATGTAGTACTTGTATCTGCCTACAGGCAAATCTGAGGTTCAGATCGTTTGGGCTGATCCAAAGGTCGACAGCCGCCTGGCGCTCGTGCTGCTCTGGCCAAATGAACCAGGTGATCTCTTGCAGTACCAGTTCACTGCTATGCTGCTACGACGACAGCACCATAAACATTGTCGCGGCTAATACTATTACCATTACTATACCAGTATGACAACAGCCTTTACATCAGGGCCCACTATTACAAAAAAATCACAATTACAGCTGCGACCATCAACAACACAATACCTGCGACCAGCACTTCTAAAAATGCAACATCACAAAATGCATAACAAATATGTAGGCCTACACTATTAACTACTAGCTTAAAAAAGTTACACAAAACCAGATATCTACCGTGGAAAGTGCGTGAGTACAAGCGTCCGCTTTTCCGGCGGCATTTTGTCCTTCTCCGCACGGAACTTGTCTAGCAGTTGTTTGCGCATTGTCTGGAAGACAAACTTCAGCAGTGTGTGTCCAAAGATCATGGTTGTCTCATGGCGAGGTAGACTATCACAGAATGCAGGGACGTTGCAGTAGCACAGCCACCTGGCGAATCACAGCCGAACCAACGCAGCTACATTCTCAACTCTAATTACACCGAACGCTTCAAACTTACAGTAGGAACTGCACATACTCACAAAATTCAGCAAACAAGCATTCTCTTAGGTTGGTCCAAGCACATGGAACCAACTGCTCAAAAAACTAAAACCTGTCACCATTGTCGTAACTTTCAAAAATCATCTCAAAGCACACCTTCTTAACTTACAATTTAATTAACTCTTTGATCAGGCTTACAGCTTAGATGTTGACGTCTATATTGCATGACGGCCAGAACTTGCACACTGTACAGTCGGAGAAACAGGCAAGAGGTTGACCAAATAAGACGTGGAGAAGAACATGGTCCACATATTGTAAGACGATCATCCTGAAGAAAAGCTGCTTCCAATGTGTCTCAATGCATGGGTGTAAGATAAAAGCAATGATGATGGTGATGTACCTTGTATAGTTGACTCTGTAGAGGGCAAGGTCATCGGACTGTCCCTGCTGTTGCTGCTTGCGAGCTGTCGGCGTATCCAGCTTCCAATGGTTCAGACAGTGCAAGAACATCTTAGCCAGATCATACATCGTCTGCCATTCACTGGTGACCAGATGTCCAAACTTGTAGATCACAAAGTTTGTCACACCCTTCAACATGCAGCCAGTCATTAGAATCAGCTTTTAGACAGCCACTAAGGCTAGTCAAGGCTGATCACTCCAGACATATTCAGGAGTCTAGTAAGTGACAATAATGTTTAGACACTGTTGTTGCTAATACACTAGGCAAAAACTGCCAGAGACAAATGCTCGGAAGACCCCAGGAGCAGATGATTTTTAGGTTGATCTGAACTTATTTGGCTTATTACCAGCTCATCTATGTCAAATTCTCATCAATGGCATAGTACTCCTGCATCTTTCAGTTAATAAAAATTTTCAATAACTAATAACTGTTCATAAGGTAATGTAGAGATGTGTTTAAGATGTTCAATTTCGCAGCTTGGAGATATTGGTTGATTAAAACTGCATTACTTTTAATCACTTACCCACTAACACCCGAACACTCAATCTAAAATCTGACAGTTTCAGCTGAGCTGAAGAAAAATATTCAATATTTGTTCATGACATATAGACTATAAAAATTACCTTTGCAATGCTTGGTTTTTCAAATGGAGGTACTCCCAAAGGGCCATCTGGCACAACGCAAGGAATTGTCATATTCAATATACACTTCCGAAGCAGCTGAAATGCAAACAAGCAAAAATGCTCACTACGTCAGAGAAAAAATAGCACAAAAAGACAAACATAAATATCAAACAGTTGTTGTATCCAGAGCAGCTGAGAATCAAAACCACATCACAAAAAACTTCAACATAACCAGGTAATCATAAAAAAGCAATCATGTGCAGTATATACACAAGTAATCTGAGCAAAGCTCATGAGACGTGCGACAGCCTTAGCAGTTCCTATTCGCAGGTTGTCTTGAGTTAGCTCTATCCATTTTGACGCAATTCACTCTTGAAATCTACGCCGCAGCCACAAATTGCAAAAAAAAACACTAAAACCCCTATTTTAGAAATTCAAGGTCATTCAAGGTCATCGATGTT
>Ga0056128_1006097_pt1 | contig 15206 bp, 6 predicted proteins | sample WorMetLIZISLAND2_FD_71113 | JGI IMG/M metagenome (GOLD analysis project Ga0056128, IMG submission 71113) | Marine gutless worms symbiont microbial communities from Max Planck institute for Marine Microbiology, Germany - Olavius geniculatus... ...
TAATTAACCACTGCTTTAGCAGCGCTGGATTCTTCAACGGGAACCTGTGGAAACTCAGCTTATGCTCCGACTCTGATTGGCCAACTGACCGATTATTACAACCGACAGCTGCACAAAGACTCGGCGTTGTGATTCTTAATACTTATTACTCTATAAATAACTTTGAAAAAATAACAACCATGCTAATGAATTCGCACCACTATACAAAAACAAATATACACAACACACTATATAGTAAGCAGCCATGTCCTGAGATGACGTCATCAGGCCACGCGTCACGCTTCGTGCAGACCGGCCGCAAGATGGCACAAACATCGTTTTTTGCGAATATGGCGGCGACCATGGCTCAAAAATTTGACTAATTAAATTACTTTTTCTAGCACATGAAGCACTTTAGCATTCAGCTGGCCATACCGACGTATTCAACTAGCACTGCGGCATTATATATCCAAATATTGTTTTGGCGCTATTCCTCCTTTAAAAGAAAATGATCACTGTTGTATTAGTGGTAAAATTTGATAATTGTATTTCACGTTGCATGTTTAAATATTGTGAGTGAATTTTAGAACCATATTTGGTTTAGTAAAGTAGATGCTCTGTCCACTAGTAGATGAGGACTCTTGATAATATTTGTAACCATTTAGACTTGATGCGTCAATGTTTTATGGATAAAATATATTGACAGAATTTTTACAATATAAAACCTACACTCAGAAGCATAAAAACCACACCAAAATTCATCAATCGTAAAATGAAGATGGATTATTAAATTAAAATAAATTTTGGTTCAAGTATTTCTAATAAAATTGGCCATCAAATGACTATTCAAAGAAGTCCCCATCTCACTTAACGTGTGCTTCTGCACTACCTGGGGAAATCAGAACACAAAATAGGCATCAAAATGAACAAAAATGCTAAAAATATCCCTGACATTATTGATTGGAGAAGAATAATGAAATTTTAATAGTTTTTGGTGCAAGTAATTTTGACACAACTGGGCATCAAATAACTGTTCAAGTACTCACTTCACTAAACGTCTGTTTTTGCACTACCTGGGGAAAGCAGAACAAGTGAAATATGCATTAAAATGAACAAAAGTATAAATAAATTTTATCTTTTGAGATATGTGGCCCCCAACAGCCTTGACCTTAGTTTATTGGACAATATTTGGAGTGAGTGAGTCTATCCAATGCTGTTTAGTACTTAATGTTGATGAACTCAAGAAGTGAAGGGTTACAGTCTGGAGCAGAGCACTGTCGACACTGCTGTCAGCGAATGGAGAATGCATGTGCATGCTTGTGTTCACACAAACGGCTGATCTTTTCAAATATTTACTGTCAGCAGTTGCACAGCTCGGCAATTGGATAAACTGTCAGCCAAAGTACTAGAAGTTTGGACAAGAAGGTGCTAAGAGTGCATTATTTTAAACAAAAAATCATACTGCATTGCACAAAAATGTAATACTTCGTTTGATAGGTTTTTTCAGGTAGTGCAGAAACAGAGGTTTCGTGAGGTAAGAACATAAATGTTTATTTGATGGTCAGTTGTATCTGGTATATAGTACCAAAAATTATTAAAATGTGATAATCGATCTTCAAGTTATGATTGGTGTGTTTTTTATGCCTCACACTTACAGTGTATAGTGACAGTACAGTTGAAGTAAAATTGATATTGAGACTCAATGTACACTTTTTCTGCTTGAAAACTTTTACATTACTGTACAATGCGTACGTGATTTAGAAAGTGTACCAGTAACTGCTGTTACAGACACTGGTTTGTAATACGTATTTTATGTATTAATAGTCACTGCGTCTTGATAATGTGTGTTGCATAATGATTTGTTCAGAAAATGTCATCTCTGAGAGAACTTGGAATAAGCAACGGGAGGCAGTTGACCACTGATAGTTTAAAGACTTTGTTTGAGTGTTTTTCGCTGAGAGAGTTGACATATCTTGACCTGTCTGCATGTTTAAATTTGACAGATGATGTTGTACAATCACTATGCTACTGGTAAGCTATATGACAGTGTATACATTTTACTAGGGGTTGCATCAGTAAGATGTTGGTTGATTGTTGTTTGCCTGATTATTAGCACTGAACAAGATTGCTGCTTTTTGTTGCAAATTGTATCTACTGTTAAATTCAGTAATACTGAAACTCTGAACTTGAAAGATGAAAGTATTTGAAAGTTGAAAGCATCAGTCTCTGTTTGTTGTAATGTGCATCAGCTGTGGTGCCAATCTTCGTCACTTGTCGTTGAGCTTTTGTCAGGATGTTACTGAAGCAGGCCTGTGCACGATTGTAGACACTTGCAGGTAGATGTTTATTTTTGTTGCATGACTGATTTTTTATATGTTTTGCTGTTAATGTATATTTTGGCGTAACAGTTTGTTTGCGTTGTACTGTGTAATACAGTTTTAATGCCTCTGCCACTGATAGGTAGTGGTCACATTTGACTGTGCAGTAGAATATGCATGTGACATATTCCTGCCCCGTGTCGTTGCTTTTCATACAGTCTCAATATATGGTCGGACAAAAGCCACATTTCTCACGTGTAAAAAAAACTTGGCTGTAATAATTCAGGCATAGCTGTGGTGATGAGCAATTAACAGTTGACAAATTTTGTCAAAATAACTGTTGTATATTCACTACTAAGGCTGGAGAAAACGGATAGGTTTTCATGGTTGTGGGGTCAAAGGCAAATTCACACCACTGTAAAAAATTTAGTGAATTATTGAGGCATCCACACCATGCGCTTGAGTGACAACTTTCTTATAGTACCATACCTCTCTCTATCTGTCTTTGTTTTACACTGCATATGCTGTCAGATTATGCCTGTGCATTGTGTCTCAATGACAACATAATATATAGTTGTTTAAGATCTTTGTTACAGTTATTGAAACAGTTATATGTCAGTGTTCCACGGGCCTAATTGTGACTAACAGTTCGCAACAAGTGAAGCATTTTTGGCTTTTTTTACGTTGCAGAAAGTTGAAGTACCTTGATGTGAGCGGGCTTCACAGGTTGACTGGAAATTGCCTGCAACGAGTGCCGGAATCGGTTCCTCAGTTGACATTCTTGGATCTGAGATTCTGCTGCTATGTAGGCGGCTTTTACTGTATTATATTCTTGTCATATCTTTGGTGCACAGTTTTATTACACTTTGACTAATCATTGTAATTGCTTAGTATTGATTTTTTTTATGCACGACAGCAGAATGGCGCAAAAATCTTGCAAAAATCTTTTACGCAAGTCGAGTTATAGCCCATTTTGTCCCAAATTTTGCCAATTTTGTCCCAAATTTTGTTGCCATGGCAACGGGGGTCGGTCAGGGGAAAATGCAATTGGCAGCATTCGATGGCCCATCCTCGAAAACCCCCTATAGGCGCAAAAATCTCGCATAAATCTCCTATGCAAGCCGAGTTATAGCCCATTTTGTCCCAAATTTCGTTGCCATGGCAACGGGGGTCGGTCGGGGGAAAATGCAATTGGCAGCATTCGATGGCCCATCCTCACAAACCCTCCTATAGGCGCAAAAATCTCCTATACAAGCCGAGTTATAGCCAATTTTGTCCCAAATTTTGTTGCCATGGCAACCAGGGAGAGTCCGGGGTAAAATTAAATGACATCGTTAGATTCGCCATCCCCGAAAAACATACCCTGGAACCAAAAATTACGACTATCTTATACACAGCCAAAGTTATGACCGTTTAAAGAATTGCTTAATTTTCCCCATAGGCGCCATTGTAATTTTTTTGATTTTTGAGAATAAATACGTTAAGTAATTATTTCAAATTTTTTAACCCCCAAAAGGCACATCCTTGCGCGAGGCCGCGTCGTTTGAGCCATCGCGCGCAAAAATCCTCCGAAGGGTCTGACCTGTAGGTGAGTCTGTGAAAAAAAGGTATATGTACAGCTATAAAAATTTTTGCGTATATTTCACCCATTTGCCGGGAAGCCCCCCTTAGAGGGATTTGCATAAAATTTTGCGTGACGGGTCCCCTCGCCGACATGATCAACCGTGCCAAATTTTATCTCAATCGGTTCAGGGGTTTTGATTCTGTGGGGGGTCGAATTTTTGGCTTTCCCATAAGAAAGAGAAGTTGCCGTTAACACATGGCTTGAACTACCGTTCAGCCTGTGACAAGCACTAGTCATGAGCTTTTTGGTGATGTCAACATTGATGACCCTGAATGACCTTGAACCCCCAAAACAGTGGGTTTTAATATTATAAGTTATGAAAAATTTCTCACAATACAACCTTTTATAATTGTCTTTGTTGGCGTTTCGGCAACCGCTGCTACCTTTGTCGCAACGACTGTCCACCAGGTGTCGCTGCGGCAGACAGTGAGTAATCATAGATGTGTTGAAGTTGGTAGGACCCCTCGTTTGTTATTTTTTGTCATGGTGAGAAAATTAGCAGTTATTTAAGACAGTTACAGCAGCAGCATCTGGAAACTTTTTTGTGTACTTATTTGAATGCAGAATAAGTGAGCTTTTCTTAAGTTTTTTGCAGAATCGTTGATTCACTTTTGCCACCCAGTATGGTTATTGTATATTTACGAAATTTTCACAGTGTTTGCATTGATTAAAAATGTGAATAATTTTGTCGATGAAGTCTGACTAATGCAGCATAGTTGACTTTGTGCGGCAGATTGCGGATTTGATTGTGCAAGAATTAGTTCATCGTAAACCGGATCTGACAGCTGACCAGTGATTTTTGCATGCACGTGAAGTTTTTCAGCCTTTGCTATATGGAAAATATTTTTGTGTTATTTATAAGTTAACCTAAGCTGACAAAGGTCTTCAGATTGTTTTAATTGAATTCAGTTTTTCTTGCTGAGGCTGTTAGTCATGCATGATGCATCATGTTCCATAAACATGCCTGCTTTTATTTCCAAGATTACTTTGGTCATTTGGCATCAGATGTCGATCTCAGACTACTTTATCAGCAAAATTGTATTTAATTTAGAAATTTGTAATTCGTGCTTTGCAGGATTCATCTCTTATTTTTCAGAGCTGATTAGTATCACGAAATGCAAAAAAAATAATTGCATTATTTAATGATTGATTTCTATTTTTTATTACCTCCGCCAAGAATGTAATGTTTTTGCTGGACTTTGTCTGTTTGTCTGTTTGTTTGTCCGTGTTTTAGCAAGATAGCTCAAAAAGTTATGGATGGATCTTTCTAAAATTTTCTGGGAATGTCAGGAATGGCAAAAACTACAAGTGATTCAATTTTGGGTGTGATCCGGAAGGAATCCTGGATTCTGGATCACTTTGAAATTTTCATTAGCATTGCTTTCAGTGGGGCATAAGGGAAACCGCTGCCAAACCGAATATGGTGCTACCACCTGGCGAACCACATGGTGTTGAATCAAGGTTTTTTTAGGTCACATAGAACTAGGTTAATGTAGAAAATGCAACTATAGTTTGAAACGCACTTAAAACTTCTGCTTGTTTATTTTCATCATACAAGCTGTGTCGAATCAATATGCTTGGCCTAGGTCTGCGCTCTCCGAGTGCTTTTCTAGTTACTGATTGTTTTTTTATGTGACAGGAGATCCGCCAGTCACACTTTACGTCTCCCAGTCAACTGAACTATTTTGAACATTTTGGTAGCATCTGACTATTTGCTGACTGTCATTCTATACTGTGCTGCTAAATTTGGTGGCATTTCGCACTGAACCTGCAGTTTTTGTGACGACCTATCCAGGCTATCCAGCATGGAACACTGACGCCATAACCTCTCATATACTTAGACCTGTAGATGAGCCAATAGTTGAGCTCAGTGGAATCAACAACAGCATATTTATGTTAAACGTTAGACCAACTTAAAGGCCAAGTCGCGCCATTTTATGTAACTGTTATAAAGCGCTAATTGGCTCCATCATATGTTAATTTGTCAATATTTAGTAATCTTTTGGTTGCTAATATATCTTTTACGGTAAAAAATAAAGTTGAAAATACAAAATCCTCATGTTTTGCCGTATCATTGCATTCAACAATCTTCCGTTTGTGACATCACAACCGGAAGAAACATTTCACAGTTGTATTGTTCACATTGGTTAGTGAGATTTTTCTGTCTTAGTTTTATAAATATTTGGTTTATTTTGTACATTATAGTCGGTGCAGTCAGTGTTATTGTACAACATGATGACAGTTTATGCGGTCGAAAGCTGCAGACGTTCACGGTAACTTGTGCAAACACAACTCAATGTATGTGTAATCTAATGGAAATTGCCATTGAAATGGGTATTCCACTAAATCATTATATTTTTTCCAATCATGCACCTCAAGTTGTTAACAGATCAACACTCAACAGCGACGTATGTTCTGATGTCAGATGTGCATGACAGCTGGCATAAATCTGACATTATTTTTATGGGGCCGTCCTTCGCAGAAGGATGCCCCATCATGTGTTGATCCTGTCCATTTGTTTGTCCCGTGCCTCCACCTAGAGGGAAAACGAAAAGGCCTACGAATACCAAACTTGGTAGGAAGGGTCCCTGGGACACCAGCACCCCGTGGACCAATTTCAAGGTCACGGGGTCAGAGATCAAGGTCACGACGGCTAATTGCGTTGTAAACTTTAACATCTCAATGTTTATTGTTTACTGTTTACATAGAGTCGTTGACAAAACCATAAATTACTTTGTACTTTTGCGATATTAGCTAGTGGTGGGCAAATATTGAAATATTATTCCAACGTCCAACTCCGTCTAACACGTACTCAACTGCAAGGATGGCCCCATAGCTCTCAACGGCCGCACTCTTGTTTTATAAAATTTAACAGTTTCTCCACTATTGTTCTCAGTGGGAATGTGAAATGTGTGTTAAATTTGTGATGTCGTCAGCGCTGCAGTGTGTTGGGTGTGTTTGGCTGGCATAACATTTTTATTGAAATTAATTTAAGGTGATGATTTTATTTCAATTGATCAGCGTACTAATAATTATTATTACATTTTACACATATTTGTCCCATACCGTTTTTTCATGCGACTTGGCCTTTGACACCTCGTTGTCATTATAGCTGTACTGCATGTTTGATTTGTGCTTGTATTTGGCTCAGTGCAACTTTTAAGCCGAAATTAGTAGGTGGGCAGTTGCATCATTGCTCTAAAGAGGGGGGTGTAAGAGGGAAATCAGTGTCCCCTGCATAATTTTGGATGGTTGAAATAGTGTCAGAAATTTTTTTGGTCGCAACAATTTTGTCCACGCAACGCATTACGGTGGCCGATGTATACATATACACATGTACATGGCAGTAGATAAAATGTTGAACTTGATCGATTTCAAGCATCTGCAAACCGTTTTATTCTGTAGCCTACTCTAGAATTAAGACTTACTCCTCAATCACCGGTATTCGACGACAAAATTATAAATGTTAAGACACCCAAATTTTGGCTGTAGGTGAAATAAGTAATCGTGCGTAAAAAGTGGTTTCAGATTGAATTGCAACAAAATGGCTGGAGATAGCCCGAGAGAACCTGCGTATGAAATTTTCAGCATGTCGTGTAGATTTTAGCAGTCCAAGTCCGGACCCTCTAGATTCTGCGCACGTGGGTGTCAAAGAGGGTTACCCCTGTAAAAAGTGGTTATTTATCCTCTGTTGGCTTGTTTCGCGTATAAATGGTTGCAGATAGGCACAGTCGTGCTGCTTATCATCATAACAAGCACTGACGACGAGCTTCTTACGGATGTCAACATCGACGACCTTGAATGACCTTGAACCCTAAAAATATTGATTTTAAGTGATTTTTTGGCGATTTTTGGCTGCAAAAGAGTGAACTGCGACAAAATGGATGGAGATACCCTACGATTACCTGCGAACAGAACTGCTATAGGCTTTCGCGCGTCTCATGAGCATTAGCTCAAATTTCTTGTCAAACTTAGCCAACGAGACTCTGCTACCATCACATGACCATGTTACATCATTGCATGGTGTTTAGGCCTAATCCCGGCTAGTTGTCTCAGTGAATGAAACGGCATACACTAGTCAATTGAGGTGTGAACTCCAATCGAGCCAATAGCATTGCTGTTTCATTTACTTCCACTGAAGTGGCATATTCCATTTCGCAACTGCAAAATGTTCTGGCTGGCCACTTTTCCATAAAACTCAGAAATGCCCTAGAGTTTGATCGCTTATAAGGAAAAATTGTGGAAATCTTTAAAAGTTGGGGAATTGTCACGTGGAAATCTTATCAGGGAATGTTGTTTGATGTTAGCTTCACATTTGCGACGACACCAATGTTTGGTAGCACTGTTGTAGCACAGTATTTTAGATTGTGTATTTTTAGTGCATTGCTTTGCATTGTCACACTGTAGTGAAGCATTTTCAGATAAACACGATGGTTTCTCATGGAACCCGCGGATGTTTGAGGTAAAACAACATCGTCCGTGCTGTGAAAATGCTATGCTGCTATGTTTCTTTGTGTTTCATAAAAAACAACCCCTTTTTCTTTCTTTCATAATTCACTCAAATGATGATCATTTTTCATGAAATTTTTACCAGTTGTAGCCGAAGAAATACAAATTTAAAATATTTCAACAAAATATGGCAGTTGATTAAATATTCTTTGCTGGTCATGACGTAATGCTGACATCATAATTTCTCACAGGTTGCAAGTCTCGACTGGTGCTGTCAGTTGCTACCCTGATCTGATGGTGAACAATCTGGTTCGTCGATGACAAATGTTTGAAGTTTTACAGTTGCAGCCACAAAAAATGCACAAAGCAATCGCATTTACGTGTCTGTGGGGATAGTTAGACTTTCACATGTTCGAGCAAGACAATGCACTAGCACACCAAGCTTGCGAGAAGGTTGAGTTTTTGGATCACAAGACGCCTGATTTCATGTCCCAATGTTGCTTAGTGCTGACACGATAAACATTTTTCATCAGCAAACTAAATTAAGTTATCCATCAAAGCAGGGTAGCAACGGACAGCACTAGTTGAGACTATAGCAGTCTTGTACCTGTGACACATTACGTCAGCGTTACGGCACAACTAGCAAAAAATATTTAATCAACTGCCATATTTTGGTGAAATTTTTAAAATTAGTATTTCGTCAGCTACAACCGGTAAAAAATTACTGGGTGCTTGCTGGTGCACTTGTCTTGCTGGAAGGTGTAAATGTTAATCTTGCTGGAAGGTGTAAATGTTAAACTATCCCCACAAGTGTGTGAAAGTGATCGTTTTGGGCGTTTTGTGGCTACAATGGTAAAATTTTAACAGTTAGTCGTCAACAAAGCAGATAAAGCTCATCATTGATACAGGGCAGCTATTCAGCAAGTCTGTCAGCACCAGTTGCGACAACCCAGTTTGTACTCGCGGCAACTATGACATCAGCATTACGTCACGACTAACAAAAAATATTTAACTAACAGCCATATTTTGTCCAAATATTTTGAATGAGCATTTCTTCAGCTACATCTGGTAAAAATTGCATGTAAATGAATCATTATTTGACTGAATTATGAAAGAAAGAAAAAGGGTGCTTTTTATGGAACACTGTGTATATAGTAGGGCGTGAAAATTAATGATCAATTAATCAAGTAACCGTTTAATAAATAGTAGATTAAAATGTTTTAGGCCTAATCGATTAAAATTTTGGAATAAATACATCACTAGTGTCACTAAACTGTGCATTTCCAGTCGATTGTAAACTACAGTAGACAACAATTATTTCACACCGAACATGTAATCAAGATTAATTTTTGGAGATTAACCCATTAACAAAAATTTTAATTAATCATAACCCTACTGTACAGTTCAAAACATATTAACCGCAATATCATTATAAGACGAAATCAGCAAGTGAACGTGTTCGTTATTTATTAGCAAACTGTAAAACAACGTTTAAAAGTGTCATGTACACCGTGGTCCATAAAAATGTGCCACATTTATTTTTTGAAGGGCTTTGCGAAACATTGGCTGATTTTAATAATTTTTTGGCACGTGACATCAGGAAAGAACTTGATGCAAACGACTATAGTTTTGGCTACCTCACTTTAATACGGTTGCTGCACTACCTTGTGAAATGCAGAAGTCGTAGTTTGGCCATTTCCAACAATGAATTCATACTGGATAGCACACGTGTCGGCTCAGAAATGATTGACTGAAAGGCGACAAACACAACTGGCAACTATTGTCACACGTATCACATCACGTCTTCTTTATTACAGCATGTACTCAAAATGTCCTCCTCCAGCACGAATGTGAGCGGCAAACGTTAACACCACTCGCATACAGCAAGCTCAACAACCTGCATTTCACAAAGTAGTCTAGCGACAGTATTAAAGTGAGGTGGCCAAAAGTATAGTCATTTGCATCTGGTTTTTTCCTGATGTTGCATGCCAAAAATTATTAAAATCGGCCAGTGCTGCACGGAGCTATTAAAGAAAAAATAAAAGTGGCACATTTTTATGGACCACGGTGTAGAAAGTTTGTTTCAATTTTCTCGAAATGTCATCTAGTGCGGCAGTCAACACAGAAGCCAACAGTACTACAGCATGTGACAAATGCAACATGGTCACTCATAGCAACAGCATGATAATGCAGGCTAGACCAAATACTGTATAAGTGCCCACAGCGGTCTTTATCACATATTTACAACAAAACAAGAATGACAAATGAGAGTCATTTGAAATGGATTCCCGCCGAGTTGAAGCAATGCAACAACCTACAAACAAAAACACGGTGGAAAATCATGCAACAAAAAATGACAAAACAACTGGATTTTTTTCCACCAGCAATCAAACCAGGGATGGAAAATTGGTGCTGAAAACTTAGATTTAAACAAAGTAAAAGCTCAAAAGTCCAAATTTAAGATTTTTACGTTTTTGTCTGTGGCGCAGTTTATAACACAAATCATATTTTAATAGTGATTTTTGAGTATGACGTCAAAACAATAATTCTGTTTTTAATCCACGGTTTTCTATCCCTGAAACAAATAGTTGCAGGAAATTAACAAGGACAATTTGGTGAGAACATTCAACTTGTTGTCACACAATTGAAACTTTTTAACACCCACATTCTGTATTAATCCTTGAGTAAAGCATAACATATGTCATAAGCTATCAATCTATTCTACGCTTATTTACGGCCGTTTTCGGATTCAGCATTCCTGCATTATAAGCATTTCAGCACAATCTGAACACAGTGAAGCGGTCCATCTAAACACCACAGATCACCAGATCAGCTGAGATGGCAGATATTGTTTAATTTTTAAAATTCAGATCAATATAACGGCATTGCAGTACAGCTAGGGTTAGGGTTGGCATTAGGGTTAGCATCAGGGTTAGGGTTAGAACCTGTGGTGATCTGTAGTGCTATACGTCGATCTGAAGTTTACAAACATGAACAATATTTGCCACCTCAGCTGATCTGTGGCGATCTGTGGTGTTTAGGCAGACCCTAGTGAAATGTTGCAGCACTAAAACTGCTGACAATGGCAAATTACTGCATGACAACCCAGCATCAGATCTGTGGCACACAGGTGTGGCTTGGTAGTCTAGTGCTTAGCGTGTCGGACCCAATGACCGCGAGGTCCTGGGTTCGATCCCTGACCACTGCACTCTAAAGTAACAACCTTGGGCAAGTTGTTCACACACCATAGCCCGTTGGTGCGATGCCCCAGTTTGGGGGCCCTGCCGACTAAATATCCAAATCCACCATTTTCAAGTATACCAGCATATGACTTGAGCAGTGTTTCAATGTCAGTAGATCAGACACATCTAATAACTCTCCACATCAACATCAGTTGTCCTGTCTTTTAACCTCTGATTTGCTTAATCCAACATCTTTGTGATTTTTAGCATCTTTCTAACATTCTAACTTTACGTTCCGCACTTAGATTCTGTGCACTTTGACAAAAAAAACTGGCCGGTCTATTTTGTCACATTTCATGATGTCACGAAAGGGTCTGGAAAAAGTAATTTGAAAACCACAACACAGTCGTGAAGTAGAAAAATACATCAGCCCAGTGGCAACATATGATGCGGTCGTCCATCCATGCATTTACAGCTTCACAACCCAAACTCCCATCCTTAATACTTTTGCCAATTCTGATTGTTGTTCTGTGCCTTCTGGTCTTCGATTTATGAGCATGTATAGCACAGACAGACAGAGAGACAGATGGGCATGACCTGTAATGTGGCCCATTATGACAGACATGCTAACCAGCTTCTTGTAGGGGAAGCAAAGATTCATCAATATACTGTCTAATGCTATAATCGACAGTCGTTACTTCACTTTTATCAAAAATAGGCCAGGTAGCCTCTCTGCTTTTGGGATTCATCACTTAATGAATTTTGGCTGCAGCAGCTGCAGTGACACTACATAGTGAGCCGAAAATAATTTTTTTGTATAAAAATGTGAAATAAGACTACATAATGCAAATGTGTCCAATGTTTATGGTTTCATTAACCTTATTTCCAGTTCCTCCTCTGACTTTTTTCCCGTTTTTCCTTGACTTTGGAAATCCTGTTTGACTTTTTTAGGTTTTCCAGGTTAGTGGTAGCTCTGCACAGAATGGTAATCAGCGTGTGAGACTTACCGTAGAAAGTCATCAATGTCCATAGTCCTTGCCCGGAGCTTCTCGAACTGATTGTGCTGCAGTAACGTCTCCACCATTGTCCGCACGTCAAAGTCCGCCGCTATGTTCTGCACACAGATATAAAAACCATAGATAGTAGATTCAGCAAAAACTCTGAAGTCCAAAAAGTGCCACGCCCATCTCCGCATATGCACGATAAATATTTAATATCTTTCAAATTAAAAGCGTCTTTAATTTGATTTGGGCAACAAAAAGTCGTAAGGTTACAGCTAAAATGATCTAAAAGTTCATGATATGCAATTTAGAAAAAAAATAACGTACCGGGTAACAAAAACAATCTGGTTTGCTAGCAGACGATAATGATGTTCGTGGCGTAAACTGTGTTTTTTGAAGGCGTATTTAACACCAACGATTTAGGCATACCTGGTGACCGCACGGCAGACAAAAAAAATCTAAAGAGTTTTGTTTTCTTGTATTGAGGCAATATACTACAAAATCTGCTTTTCGTGCTCCGGCTTGGACGTATTTATAATATACTTATAATGAACTAACACTAACGCGTTAGGCTTCAAAAACGCAACTATAGGTGGTGGATCATACCACTTAAAATATGCAAGATGAATATTTAATGAAACTAGCTTCAACTCGTTGCGTTAGGCGAACGGTGAGTAAACAGTCTACTTATTTATATGTCTGTGGTTCTGCACAGGCAGATCATAACATAACGTACAGGGTGACCGCTCTCCAAGCCGTATCAAACAACCTGACGATTCGCAGCAATCCTGGCCATTTTAGCTGCTACTCAATAGGCTAACCTAACTCTAGTAATATCTAAAATATAACATAGATATAAATACTAGAAAACGAAATACAAAATTCAGCAAGAAACCGGATAAAACAATTGACACACAGTACAGAGAGTGATACTAAATAACTATAAAGCCTGTTGACACAATTTTAGAAAATTTTTTACGCAATTTTCCGACAAAATTTTTTCCCTGATATTTCCCTCATTTTTACTGAAATCTCTTACATTTCTCCGACAGCTGTAAAATTCACCGACATTTCCAGGTTTTCCAGACGTTTGGTCACCATGCAAAGTCCTTCCCGAGCAACAAAGCCCATAGGGCAGTGCTGATCTCCATTTCCTTAGCCATCAGCTGGACACCAGCTTAGATTGCAAATGCAAGACCACGAATATGGGGCTAGTGCATTGTGTGATGTGCCTGTTTACGTCTGAGCTTTTTCTGGAACTCGTTGCACCTACCCATGGGGGGATGGCCAGGCTGAGTTGATCTGCCGAGACAGTTTAACTGTCTCTCAATGGTCACCAGTTAAATGCTCACATAACGGCAACAACCATATCAGTGAAAAATAGAAACCACAACTCTCTTTCACCTCCTACAAAGTGCTCTGCAGTGTGAGCCCAAAAAATTTTACTCTTCCCATGCCCCTCACACGTTCTGAAATTTATTTTTCACAAACTGTATATTTTTAAAGCTATATTTTACACACACGTTGTGCATTCAGATCTACTAGAGATAAATTTCATGAAAATGTCAGAAAAAACCGCACAAATAGCAAGTAGATGAAATGTCTTACAATATTGGCAACAGAACAGTGAGTCCGATAATTCTTTTCTACCATCTCCAGCACTTTGCTCTGCCTGATGTAAAACAATCGCATAACACATTTACAACTACAACAACTACCACTGCAACAACTAAAATTTATACGATTACAACTACTAAAACGACAACAAACTACTACAAGAAATCTGAGCAAAGGTCACAAAACTCGCGAAAGCCTATAGCAGTTCCTGTTCGCAGGTAATCTTAGTCTATCTCCATCCATTTCGTCGTAATTCACTCTTTTGCAGCCAAAAATCACCCGAAAATCACGTTAAATCAATATTTTTAGGGTTCAAGGTCATTCAAGGTTATTGATGTTGACAATCGTAAAAAGCTCCTCATCAGCGCTTGTTATGATAAGCAGCATGGCTGTGCCTATCTGTAACTATTTACACGCTAGACAAGCACAGAGTATAAATCACCACTTTTTACAGGGGTACATCTCGTTGACACCCACGTGCGCAAACCTGCTTCAATCTAGAGCGTCCGGAGTTGGACTGCTAAAATCTACATTCCATGCTGAAAATTTCATATGCAGGTTGTCTTGGTCTATCTCAAGCCATTTTGGCGCAATTCACTCTTGAAATGTGTGTCGCAGCGCAAAACTGTGAAAAAAATTCACTAAAAACCCATTTTTGAGGGGTTCATGGTCGTTCAAGGTCATCGATGTTAATAAATCCAAAAAGCCTGTCACCAGTGCTTGTTATGATAAGCAGCATGTATGTACCTATCTGCAACCGTTTTTACATTATTCGAGCCAATAACGGCAAAATGAGGTCTTTTTAGGGGGGTAGCTGTCTTTGACGCCCACCTGCGCTGGCCTCCTTGAACCTAGGGGGTCAGGACTTGAACTGCTAAAATCTACGTTGAATGCTGAAAATTTCATATGAGGTTATCTTGGTCTGTCTCCAGCCATTTAGTCGCAATTCAGTGTTGAAATGTGCGCTGCATCCAAAAATTGCGAAAAATTCACTAAAAACCTCTTTTTGAGGGGTTCAAGGTCGTTCAAGGTCATC
>Ga0056128_1006098_pt1 | contig 15206 bp, 8 predicted proteins | sample WorMetLIZISLAND2_FD_71113 | JGI IMG/M metagenome (GOLD analysis project Ga0056128, IMG submission 71113) | Marine gutless worms symbiont microbial communities from Max Planck institute for Marine Microbiology, Germany - Olavius geniculatus... ...
CAAACTGGGGCATCGCACCGACGGGCTGTGGTGTGTGAACAACTTGCCCAAGGTTGTTACTTGAGAGTGCAGTGGTTAGGGATCGAACCCACGACCTCGCGGTCATTGGGTCTGACACGCAAACCACTAGACTACCAAGCCACACCGGTGATTCTTCGCCCACTGTGGCTGCACTCTGTGAACAGGCTGAACGACAGGTATAAAAACTTTCGTAAAATCTTTGGGGGAGCCAGCACCTCAAAACTGTGTTATTTCCAACTTGAGTTTTTACTTCTTCCTGTTAATTTAGTTTTTAATGTATTTTTGGCATTTGCACAGTGTTTCATAAAAGGTACACTTTTTCTTTCTTTCATAATTCTGTCAAATGATGATCAATTTGCACGAAATTTTAATCAGAGGTAGCTAAAGAAATACTAATTCAAACTGTTTGGACACAAAATGGCTGTTTGTTTAGTATTTTTTGTTAGTCGTGACGTAATGCTGACGTCACAGTGTGCCGCGAGTACAAACTGGTTTGTCGCAACTGGTGCTAAAAGACTTGCTGAATAGCTGCCCTGTGTCGATGGCAAACTTTGTCTGGTTCGTTGATGACAAACTGTTGAAGCTTCAGCATTTTAGCTACAAAACGCCCATAACGATCACTTTCACACATTTGTGGGGATAGCTTAACTTTTACGCCTTCCAGCAAGACAGTGCACCAGCACGCACCGCTTGAGAGACGGTTGAGTTTTTGGATCGCCAGACGCCTGATTTTATGCCCCCATGTTGCTTAGTGCTGGTACGATAAACATTTTTCATCAGTAAACAAGATATAGTTCACCATCGAATCAGGGTAGCAACTGACAGAACCAGTTGAGACAAGCCAGTTTGTACTCGCAACACATTATAAAGTCAGCATTACATTATGACTAGCAAAGAATATTTAACTAATGGCCACATTTTGTTGAAATATCTTGAATTAGTATTTCTTAAGCTACATCTGATAAAAATTTCATGCAAATTGATAACCATTCGATTAAGTTATAAAAGAAACAAAAAGGTGCCATTTTTATGAAACACCGTGTTTAATTATAACAATTATAAAAATGACCGATGACGTCACGTGACCCCAAAAAGTCAAGGTCGTGACCCCATTATCTTTGAGGCACCATATCTCCGTAACGGTGCCAGATGGACGCATGGTCATTATGGACCACCCATAGGAATTCGACCTTCTGGAGTCAAATGTTCACGTGACCGATGACGTCACGTGTCCCCAAAAGGTCAAGTTTGTAACCCTATTATCTTTGAGGCGCTATATCTCCATAGACGCATGCAAGATAAATGCATGATGACGATGGACCATTTATAGAAAAGCCCTGGTGACGAATCAAATGAGGATGCTGCACAATCGGTCTGGTGACTGACAATGATTATTGTTTAGTTGAAATAATAGAAAACGATGAAGGGATCATTGCTGCTGTACAATTTGAAATTAAACTGTTTGATTTTTTTTCTACCAGTGCAAACAGCTCACTGATTATATTCATGCGGACATATACTGTAAACTATCGAAATGCATTGGACAGACTCCGCGTTCGTATGAACATTATTTTGTTATTTAAAAGTTTCATTCCATCAATATCCAATTTTCTGTTCATTGTTCCGAAACATCTTGCACGAACTTGCGGCTCCATAACTCTTGTTGACTCACAGACATTTATCAATATTTGTCTTCAACGGTAAAACCCATAATTTACAAACGCATTGGAAGCAAACAATATCTATCTTTTACGCCAATGGAATACTAGTTTCCCCTTTAAAATTCCCTGAAAATTTTTGCGGTAATCTCTGGCTTCTAATGCTGCTGAGACTCATCACAGGCTGAACGGTAGTTCAAGCCATGCGTTAACGGCGACTTATCTTTCTTATGGGAAAGCCAAAAATTCGATCCCCACAGAATCAAAACCCTTCATCTGATTGGGATAAAATTTGGAACGATTGATTACGTCGGCTAGATGACCCTTCGTGCAAAATTTCATGCAAATCTGCACAAGGGAGGCTTCTCGGCAAATATACAGATGAAATACATGCAAAAATTTTTATAGCTATATATATATTCCTTTTTTTCTGAAACTCAGCTACAGGTCAGACCCCTCGGCGGATTTTTGCACGCGGGCTCAAACGACGTGGTCAGACTACCGCACATAAATATTTTATTCACCAGACTGCTAAAATTCTTATTTCTATCATTTAACTAATTTTTGTAAACCTGAAATCCGGGGATTGGGATGCCACCAGGATCCCGGGATTGCAGTTCCTAGCGGTCTCGCGCAAGGATGTGCCTTTTGGGAGTTAAAAAAATTTGAAATTAATATTTAACATATTTATTCAAAAAATTCTAAAAAAATACAATGGCGCCTACGGGGAAAATTAAACAATTCTTTAAACGGTCATAACATTGGCTGTATATAAGATAGACTCGTAATTTTTGGTTCTAGGGTATGGTTTTTGGGGATGGCCAATCTAACAGTGTGATTCAAATTCACCTCGGACATTCCCTGGTTGCCATGGCAACAAAATTTGAGACAAAAAGGGCTATAATTCGGCTTCTATATAAGACATCTCCAAGATCTTTGCGTCTAATGGGAGTTTTTGGGAGAGGGGCTACTGAATGAGGCCAATCTAATTCCACCACAACCGACCGTTGTTGATATTTGAATGTCACGTGACCCCAAACGGTCAAGATCGTGATTGTAAAATATCTATGGTCAGATGTCTCCGTAACTGATCAACTGTAGGAAAACGTTATTTTACTAATAAAACAGCAAACATAAATGTACAAAACATAAGTTTATACACTTGTTAACGGCAATATTTAAGGACCTGCACATCGAAAACAGCAAAAATTACAAAAGGTGATATTATTCAGCGGCACACTGACACACAGTCAGTGTGATGCGGGCGACATCACCTTTTGCAACTTTTGCAGTTTTCGATGTGCAAGACTGCAAGTCCTTAAATGTTGCCGTTAACAAGTGTATAAACTTATGTTTTGCACATTTATTTTACAGTTTCAACACTTGGGCGTAAATTAGCTTTCAACTAATTTTACACTTCCTTTTTTCTCCACTTCCACTGTCAGCAACTACATCGTGCCTCAAAAAATGCGTGCCACTTTTATTTTTTGAATAACGCGTGGAACATCGTGAAGAAACTTGATATAACTGACTGTAGTTTTGGTCACCTTACCTTAATACTGTTGCTACACTACCACATGAAATGCAGAAGTCGCAGTTTGGTCGTGTACAACAATAAATTCATATCAGTTGTGTAGCACATGCTTCAGCTCAGAAAATCACTGAGACCACTCGCTGAAAATCTGTCACTTATTTAACACTAATCGTATTCATTTTAAAACTGTACGTCAATGAACTGAAATGACGCATCAACAGCAAGTGAGCTGCTCTGTGTCACGTGCTACTGGACATGCTGTTGGCGAGTTACTAGTGTTTGTTGCTATTCAGTTAATCACTTCTGAGCCGATGCATGCGCTACCCAGTATAAATCCATCAATGTGAATGGCCAAACTATGATTTCTGAATTTCACAAGGTAGTGTAGCAACAGTATTAAGGTGAGATGGCCAAAACTAAAGTCATTACGTCACGTTTCTTCACGATGTTGCATGCCAAAAATTATCAAAATCGACAAATATTTCAGGGAGTTATTCAACAATTGACAAAAAGCCCAGCTATTACTAGGGTGGGGCCTACCGTACTAGTTGTCACTGACCTTGAAGGTCATCCACGGTCGATGATATTCATTTCATCTGAAAGGGCAAAAGGCCATTTCCTATTAGTGATTAATAGCAACCTAGGCCCTATCTATCACAGTTTCCAAGATATGGCCAGTTTTCCATTGAAAAACATACACTTTTCCTACCCCTTTCATTCAACCCCCAATTGAAAATGTTCCCTTTGGAGTAGATGACTAAACTTTTGCATCCCCGAGTTCAACACCCACATGGCTAATTACTCGTGTAAAAGTTTTCCCATACGCCCTACCCGTTAGCCACAATACATCCGTTACAGACAGACGGATGACAACTGTAGCAAAGGGCTGGACCTTTAAGCTTACAGCTAACAGTTGGCCCAAAAATGGCACGCTTTTTGAGACAAGATGTAGACACCACAAGACTGTGACGTAGTAGTAAGACACTGATTACAACAATCCTGAGTGCAAAACGAACCATATTAGCCTATAACAAACATTAACGGCAGAGAAAAAACACGGAACGTGAGAACCAACAAACAAGTGATTCAGATCTTCTGTAATCAAAAACTGCCGCCAAAACATACAGCACTTACTGGTGATATTTACAAAAATGCAGTACAAGACTGTATACAGAGTAGAGCATAAATTTTATTTTTTAAAGTGCAACACAAATAATTTTTTTTTGCTTTAGGTAGATCGAGCAATCGGACAGTTTCGAAAACAATAGCCTAGAACAGCAAAATTCCCTGACTTTTCCAGTCGCGGAATGACAATTTCCCTGACCTTATCAAAACATTAATTAACCCAATCGCACGAACGTCAGAAATGGTACACTATATCATAAGATAATGAAACAGTATTAATGAAGCAATATGCAAACGACAGACCCTGGTCGGGGCTCAGAGGCTCCCCTGAAGCTGAAACACTTCTAGCTTTTGAACGGTTAATCGAAGCTGCAAATTTGGCTGATTTTTAATATTTAGAGATGCAAAAAATCACAGATGCTTGCAGTCTGCAAGATTCAAGATCATTTTCCCTGACATTACAAAAATAATATTTTCCCCCGACTTTCCCTGACCACACAAATTCCCTGACTTTTTCCATTTTTCCCTGACCTGTAGGAAGCCTGTATGTGCAAGCGTTCAACATGACCGCGTTTCAGTGCAATGATCGAGGCTGGTTGTTTCCAAAACTGTCCGACAGCTTAACCTACGTAAGCGTTACGTTCCACTCTCTTTATGCGCCACTCTGTCGAATCACCCACAGAGCAAACATATCAGTCACACACACACTCACACTCACTATATATATGGGTCTATACACACGACAGACATTAGACATTGGTAGATGGACTATGGCAGTGTTTTTCAACCTTTTTGATGCCGCGGAACCCCACACAAGCGTGAAGGTCACTCACGGAACCCCATGCGCATTGATTCGTGAGCCAGCAGAGTACAGGCCTACGGGCGAAGTGGAAGTTTCAGGGTGTCTGGGGACAGAGGCAGAGAATCTGTGGGGGTCTGAAAGCAAAGCCCACAAAAGCTGACGATAATTAAAGCAGCAGGCAAAATATGTGTAGAATTTAATGACTGCATGAGAGATAATATTATTTAACAATTTTGTTTTACCGACAGACAGCAGTAAAATATTGTATTTAACCAAAAACACCCTACGAGGCGGCCACCAAAATTAGGCCTACCACTGGATCTTTTACGTTTTAAGGCCCACAGACAGCTAAGGGGGTCTGGACCTCCCAGCTAGTTATGCTGATGCACGAGGCTTTTTATAATTCTTAAACAAAATTTTTCAAAAAATGATTTTTTTTCAATAAATGAACACATGATTTCTTTACAATGAGACTAAGTACGTTAAGCCTAGTGTTCAGTATTGAATACAAATACTGTTAACAAATATTGTTAACATTGTTAACAAAAAAGAAAAATATTCAACACTGTATGCAAAAGTAGACGGCTAGAAGCACAAATTTTGAACTAAGCATTCGGTGCTTATTACTTCTATGGCTTGGTCTGACGTAATTTTGCACGCTAAGACTGGTTACTTCAAAACTCACCGAGTTAAAGGGGAAGGCCTGCCATGCTAACTTAATCCAGGATGACCTTCAAACTTAAATTTCAACTAAATATGTTAATTTTATTTTTTACTGACCATGTAGCCGTGGAACCCTTGGCAGATGCTCACGGAACCCTTGGGTTCTGCGGAACCCCGGTTGAAAATCACTGGACTATGGTAATGGCAATTTAAAAACCAACTGGTCATGCATATTGTGCCTATTAAGAGATGAGATACATTGTTGTGCAGTAGCAGCAAAACACAACAAAAACTACCATAATGTGATCTCATGATGGAAACAATCTTCTCGAATCAGGAGTGATCTACTGGTAACCAGCCAAACTATGCCTATAACAAGAGAGATGAAAGCCACAAAAACAAATGTGTACTGAAGCTGACAAAACGAAAATAACGCTGGTTAAGCTGCCTGCTGCGACACAGTCAAGAAAAGGGTACAATCTATTCTAATATGAAAACATACCATACGGTTCCCACCCGTTTTTGAAAATGAAATTCAAGGACTTTTCCAGGATTGTCAAGGACCAAGCATGCATATTTCAAGGACCATCAATTACCAAAAGTTCAATCAAATCTGTTATCACAAATTTTTACTGGACCCTCAAAATTCTGGTGATTTTTCGTTTCCTTTTAAAGTTTTACTTAAAACTTATATCTACAGTCACCTGGCATTTTTGTTACATTCAATTACTTTCTGCAAGCCAAGCAGTGGCGTACGTCATAGCCAGAAAGAAGGTGGGGTGGGGAGCAACTGCTCCTCCTCCAATTTTGGGCTGTAGGAAAATCTGTCTTATCAGAAAATTTGCAGCCAAAAATGCTAAATTTGGGGCTAAAAACACCCATTTTGGAAAATAGGAGAAAATTAAAATATTAAGCACCCATAATCTCTTCTGTGCAAAAGTTGTGCCTGTCTGTTAGTTAGAATTCTGTTGGAAATTTGCTGATCTGTCTGAAAATTGCAACTACTTGGCCTGCCTACTTTTTTTAACCCAAGACGTCACTGTAGCCAAGTAAGTAAATATGGAAAGTAAATGAGTACATTCAAGTCATTAAATGCTTTATCCTTAGGTTTTATTTTAGTTTTTAGGTGTGTTGTATACCACTGGTCACTTTTGTAAGTGGTTATTTTTTTGATTGATTGATTGATTGATTCCAACATTTTGATGCCCCAAAAGTAAACTGTGTCAGTTCAGTTCAGTTACATCACTCTGTATGTGCCTTTAAATGTCACCAAGTCCTTGGTGAGAGCTCTGCTCTACTTATGACAGATCATACAGACCATCAATCGCTGCTCTGACGCAACTAAGTTAAGATCCAAGTCATGTACTTATAATACTGACACTAGTCAAAATTGCCAATTCTTCACATCAATCCTTATTTGGCGAACTACAGATAAGAGTAAGCAGCACCATATTTGATGTTACAAACTAGAACGATGCAGCTACTAGATGGTAAAAACAATTCGATATGTTCGGCATTTTCAACACAACATACGAATGCAACCAAAACACAGACATACTCAATACACAACTGACATACAGCATGACACCAACATTATGCTCTGCACACAGTGATGCACATTCTTAGTGAGTGAGTGAGTGAGTGCGTAGGGTTTAACATCCCATCCGACACAGTATAGGTCATTTCGGGGATGGCCTTTGCAGGCAAAATTACACATACACACATAATAACAAAACAAAAAGTTTAACCTTTACAGAAAGTTTAACCTTTATAAAACACAAAACACAGAAAAAAATTACCTGAACCTAAAATTGTAAGAAGTGCCAACTATAAATGTGCATATATAATATTAATGGCAATTCTGATAATCTTCCCTGTTATCCCCCAGACAGTCATCAATCTCATAATGTTGTCTACTGTAGGACAGGGGCTGCACATTCACAGACAGATATACCGACCTATTATACTGGTAGGAATTTTAGGTGAAACACTGAAACACAGTATACATTCAAAGTGAATTCAGATGAGAAAAGTGAGCGTGTGCTTTGCTGAATCGCTTAAATAGTGAACCACCCAACACAAATACTTAGTGAGTGATGAGCAAATAATAACAACCGTCAAAAGCACCGTCAACAAGTAAATCCCTTGCTTATGGCCAAGTACTCATGGGTATCACGCAAACAAAAATGAACAAAAAGGTTATGTGACCAATGACTTCGACCTTTAACCTATGACCTCGATACTCAACAGGCTTCTATGATGAGGGTTGTCGACGGCTATGTTCATGCAACATTTCAGCAAGCTAAGTGGGTTCAAAAGTTATCATGTTAACAGAGCGACAATGCTGAAAATACTGCTGTTGCTTTTGTAGCCGCAAAAACATCATGCGACTTACCTACTTCAAATACAGTGGCTTGTTTACAGTCCGAGACTAAATTATCAGTAACACTACATGTAGTTCAGCTACAGCTGCTATTTTCAGCTGTCAAGCGCTGTACACAGACTGGGAACCATCAGGCCACACTTCAAAACTCACTGAGTTAAAGGGGAAGGCCTGCCATGCTAAATTAATTCAAGATGACCTTCAAACTTAAATTTCAACTCAATATGTTCATCCAACATCCACATTTAGGATTCAATGGATTGACAGCTATTGATCTGGTTTCATATGATATTATTATTCAGATTATTCATTATTATTCAGATATAAATGATGGGCATTGACGTTTGACTTAGTCAGAGAATAATCATGAAATTTTCTAGTCGCAGAAGGCGTAGAAAGTGCTGAAGTTTATTGCAGATTATTTGTTGTAATTAGCAGTGACACTCCATCATGTTTGAAAGTATCTGAATAGTTTGCCTGCTTTTGCAGCAATCATTAGTCAGTTAGTGATGATGTCAGTGTTGGAGCACTGCATACGGCAAAAGTCAGCTGCAGACAAAACATTTTTTGGTTAACTTGGAGAGTTGTTCTCACAGATTTTTTGCTTGAAGGACATACTGTGAATTAACAATATTACCAGGCATTATTGTCCAATTGATTATGACTAGCAATTCGCAGCAATTGACCAGGTTTGCTGCAGAAAAGTGTCATTCTTAAAATGGCAGAGCCCCACCATGCGATAAGCCAATTAGACAGCTAAGAAAATTGAAGAGATGGGCTGGGAACTGCTATAGCATTTGCCATACAGTCCAGATTTAGCTCCAAGTAATTTTCATTTGTTTCGACCAGAGTTAATCACTTAGAGGCATTACGTTTAAAAACGACAAAAATGTTCTACAGCATTTTGTCCAGAAATTTCCACAGGTGCCAATAAAAAACTTAATGCTTAGGGTTCCAGCCGACTTGTAAAACAATGTTAACATTGCAGTGAACTGCAGGGAGAATATGTTGTAAAGTAACATAACTGTCAGAAATATGCAATTTACTGTCGTTGTATTAAGGATGTAGTCCTGGAACTTATTGAATGCCCCCCGTAATCAGGTCTGCAACTCTTTTGAAAAATGTTAATAGAAATATAGCTGGAAAAGTCAGCAAACTGGGCATGGCCTAAAATTTCAGGAAAATAAACCCAGCGAGAAAGCAATGGCTTGAGAGAGGGTGGACCACGTGATAGAGTTGACGGGCCAAAAAATGTGAACAAGCCAGGCTAAATAATTCAGACCCTTACACAGCTGAGTTCTATTAGTCTAGTTATTTTCTACAAACTATAAAAAGGCTACTACATCAGCACAGAACCCATTGCCATCAAGTATGCTGTTTATCTGACTGTACATACTAGTGTATATTATACAACACATAAACATTTAAGTTAAGTTATTACTCCAAACTATTTCACTAAAACATGAAAAATATACGAGAGCATGCTCTGTATTAAAATACACAACAGATGCATTTTAAACATTGGGCTCTTTGCCAATCACCTCAATGGGTGAGAGACAATATACCACCTTCATGACTAAGTCACAGCTGTTCAGGCTTACACGTACATAAATGTGTAAATTTTGACTGACAAACTACAGTGTAAATAATAAATATGGCAATGCAAACTGCAAAAAGCAGTGTTAGCAATTACCCCGAAGAACATAACAATAACTTGTTCACATTCCTAGCAAAACACCGGTGGTAAGTTGTAACAATCAAAAAACAAAACACCTGATAAATGTTGGATTTCGCAGGTTCGCTATTGAATCCCGTTATTTTTATCGTATCGGACAAAATTCTGGCACATTACACTGACCTGACATCAGCATGTATTATGTATGAGATCTTCTAAGCATGTATCATGCATTATTGTGACATATGATAAATCTTCTTACATCTAAGTATATCAATATAAGCCGATAAGCCATTTAGAGTGGATTCACAGTAAACTGGAGGCACGGTCACATGAAATCCTGTAGCAGCGACATAACAAGCCATACTGACTACAGTCAGAGATATAATGTGAGAGAGAATTCACGGGTGTAAGCAACTACAAACTGCAACATATAGCTAACATGAAAGACATCAAGTAACACCTAGCATCAATATGAGTGAGAAGGTAGAACTGTGGTCGCTAAGACAGACTATGTGATCAATCCGGCTATTCACTGCAGTGAGCACTAAGGTAATCAGTATCAAAGTAGATAATGATGACAGTTATGTCATCTCGGTAGTGACGTGCGACAGCCGGCGGGAACGTGAGCATCTCTGACACTTTGCGATGCTCAAAGCCGAGGGCATGTCGTATCAGATGTGTTGCACCATTGTTATCAGTCGACTCATGCGCTAGTCCACGCTGGCGCTCATGCAGTATCTGTGCTATCTCACCAAGCGTCATACTCTCATAAGCACCTTTGATGCTCTGACTGCGTGACTGCTTACCCAGCATGTGATCACCTACAATGTCAATGGCCTCCTGGCTTGACATGAGATCCCACAGGCCATCTGTAGCAATCACCATAAAGCGATCCTGTCGCCTCAGCGTGTGGTGTGACACTTCCGGCTGAGCAGTTAAATACGGAGGAGTCTGATAATGAGACGGCACAAAATCTTGGATCCTCGAGCCACTGACAACACTGGCAAGACTCTGGAGATCGGACCGACTCCATTTGAAACGAATGTCTCCGAATGCACGCAGCGGAATAAGAAGACCGAGAAGACGATCGTTCTTGATGATTGAGGACCATTCACTCTTCGGGTGATTCTGCATCACACGTCTCACTTCTCCAGTGTTGTCGACATTCTGGTCTTCTGTGAGCTGCACAGCAGTCCACAGCCCATTTGCACCAAGACGACCAATCACAGCACGACAATCACCAACACTTGCCACGTAAATGTCAAAATCTTTTATGTGTGCAACACATGTGCACGCACCAGACATTGCCACCTGCAACAGGTCAGTGTCCACCGCACGAGCCGATGGCAGAGCTTCCTGTGAGATGTCCCCATCAAGGCGTAGAAATGCAGCAGTCAGCTGCTCAACAATGGAACTCGGCAACTGTACGTCGTCTCCACTGAATGACAGAGTCTCTGTAACATAGCGCTGGAGGCCTTGGACGTAGATGTGCAGCAAGTCTTCACTCACATAGTCTTCACGAAATCGGTATTTGTTGACCAGCTGTGGAGGACTTTCGGATCGCATCAGCTGCGAGTACTGTTCAAACTCATCAGTTGACAACAGAGACACTGCTATGTAGCTAAAGAGACGCTCACTAAGCGACTGAGCACAGGCTGACCCCGCATGACCGTCAAAGACCCCAAACAAGCCACCGCCTGTCTGCACAAGTTCAGCTGCTGCACGACGATCTTCTGTCGGATTGTTTGATGCAAGCAGGTTGCTGTCAAAAAACTTGACAGGCCCAATGCCAACTACAGACGACTCCAACTGTGTCAAAATGCTTGTAACTTGTGATGGTGACAGCATTGGAACATAACCCCGATTTTCTGGCAGAGTCAAACGCTGAGGAAAAATGTCTTCTTGTGGTTTGCCGGCACGGTTGTAATGGTACCCTCGAATCACACAAGCTGTGTTTTTCTGAGGCACATTTCGACGAAACAGTTTGTTCACTTTCCACAGATATGATCGTGACACATTCCATTTTGAACCCACAGCCATAGACATTCAGTCAGCTACAAACACATTTACACCACGTAACTACAATAGCTGCTTTGCAGAACAGAAAACTAGAAAGCTTCTAAGTTCTTATACAAATATACAAAACAGAACTCACATATATGTCCTGCGGTCTTCCTACAAAGTCCCGGCTGATCAGATCTGCCAAATTATGGCTTTTCGCCCCCTGGCTGATTTGCCCCCTGGCTCTTGGCTCTTTCGCCTCCTGGGTTTTTCGCCACCTGTCACTTTTGCCCCTGGCTGATTCGCCCCCGGTGCCTGGCTGAATTGCCTCCTGGCTTGCTCGCTCCCTGGCTGATTCACCCCTCACCTTGGATGATTCGCCCCCTTGCTTGTTCGCCCCCTTGCTTGTTCGCCCCTGGCTCATTCGCCCTCTCAGCTTAAACGATTTAACCCCTGTTGAGTAATATATTGGTCCAATGTAGGCTAATATTTTCTGTTTTGTTTTGTTTACAGAATCAGAACCTCTACAATGTATCATCACTCAACTGATTAACAGGCCTAATTATTTCAGTTAACATTATACGTGACAAAAATTCTTGGCCTAATAAGTGATCACTGCACGAAAATGGAAAGCAGTCATCTCAGACTCCATAGCAGAGGTGTTGTGGAGTAAAAAAAGTAACTACAATTTTCCGACTGACACGATTGCAAATTTCTGATATAGCCTATTTCTGGCAGAGATCCGTGCTAATTTCTGCATCAATTTCAATCGTTTTCTCCCCCAAAAAGCAATTTTTCCCGCAAATATCTCATTTTTTAACAACAAAGATACCATACCTAAAACGCTAAAGACCAAATGTCAGTCTACTGCATGGGTGGTGCATGTGCGTCGAGTGGCCTTCCTTTGAAATGAATTCTTACACTACAGGGTCTAGGCCTAATAACCACTACTGCATGATGACAAAGGTCTAAATCTATAAACAACGTCCCACAGCACTGTAAACATTACAGTGCGATAAAATGATGTAAAAAGTAAATAAGATCTCCAAATCTCTGTAGTGTATAATGAAACATAATGATGTCTATACAGTTGAACAATTGTTTATTTTTGATCATGCTACAAACTGTCTAAACATTCAATTGCATATTATAGCATATACATCTTGCAGTTTATCGCCCTTATATTACTCAATACTGAATTGCCAGTATTCAACTGAGGCGAATCGTCCAAGCTAAGAGGCGAATGAGCCAGAGGGCGAATGAGTCAGAGGGCAAATCGTCCAAAGCAAGGGGGCAAATCAGTCAGGAAGTGAAACTGCAAAGGGACGAAAAAGCCAGACACCGATCCGCCAGACCCAGCAAACTGCACCGACCCCAATGGACCTTACCCTACAGTATGACAATCGAAAAATGACTGAAGTAAACACAACTAAAATAAGAAAAAAACTGAAAAGGTAAGAAATAAAGAATAATAATGAAAACTAAAACTCAGAAAAAACTGACAAGAGTAAACATAAAAAAACCGTGAGCAGGTCCGAATAGCCGTGGAGTCAGTCCGAGGGGGGTGCCAGATGTCTATGGAGGATACGATTTGAGAAAAAGAAAAGTTCTGAGATTGGAATGAAAGAATGATGGGGTGATGGAAGAATAAGCTTTGCACTAAAGCCTACTCATTTGTGAGACTGTTCCTCTTACATATATGGTGAATACTCGTCTTCACTGTTGAAATATTTAGCACATGTGTACGAAAAATAATAAAACACCCTATTTTGTACAAAATATCTCTTATTGACAACACGCATACGGCACTGTGCCAAATAGCATTTAAGTGTTGAATACGCTGATTAAGTAAGTAAAATGAAACACCGATCGCGTTTTAGACAATGTAGGAAACAGAATTTGACTGCATCGGAAATCGTCAATTTATTATTGATTCTGTACAGAGGTATAGTAATAGTAATTGAATCTTTTACCGCAGTAGTATTAGAAATAAAAAAAACGATATATTGTTCGGTGATAGACATTAGAAGTTATTGGCATCGCAAAATAATGGTGGACGACATTGGTGGTGGCGTATGGTCATCAGAGATGTGCGGACTGCGGGGCGATATAGACCATCAGCTAATATGACTTGAAGTACGAGATTATCCGCACCACGATCTAATTAGTTCTTGATTTAGTACTAGGCCCCAGTGATACAGATCTGGGTTTATGTTGTAGTTTAACCTGTGCGTTTAAGAGCAATTTGCACATTAATTCATCAAAATTTTTGCCAAGGTTTGGTTACTTACTGACTATTTACATTCATTTTTCCATAGAGAAGACGACCTTTATCTATATTTTAATGTTTTGTTTACAAATGCAAATACTGTCGACAGTATGTTTTCCTGAGAGTTTTACACAAATGTACGTGATTGGGAGACTTAGTAATGTGTTTTTTACTGTTGGCGGATGTTTATTTACAACCGGTTCGGTGCAAGTCGATTCGACCGACGATACATTAGATTAGCCAGAACTTCTTACAAATGTGAAAATAACGATTATGTTTTTGCGCACCAAAGCTAGCTTTGCACGTCTTAACCATAGTCTGGGCGTCCGTCCGTCCGTCTGTCTGTCACACTCTTGATCTGTATCAAAACGGTGCGAGCTAAGATCACAAAATCTTCACCGTGGGCTGCCCCAAGGTCTCTAGTTTATAGTGACAAAATTTCATACGACTGGGTGCAGGGGTTCCCCTTGAACGAGGGCGTCAAAGAGGGGTACCCCCTTAAAAAGACGTCATTTTGCCGTTGTTGGCTCGAGTAATGTGAAAAACGGTTGCAGATAGGTACATACATGCTGCTTATCATAACAGGCACTGGTGACAGGCTTTTTGGATTTATCAACATTGATGACCTTGAACGACCTTGAACCCTTCAGAAAGAGGTTTTTAGTGAATTTTTTGCAATTATTGGATGCAGCGCACATTTCAACACTGAATTGCGACGAAATGGCTGGAGATAGAGCAAGACAACCTGCGTATGAAATTTTCAGCATTTAACGTAGATTGTAGCAGTCCAAGTCCCGACCCCCTAGGTTCAAGGAGGCCGGCGCAGGTGGGCGTCAAAGACAGCTACCCCCCCTAAAAAGTGGTTATTTTACCGCAATTATCTCGTGTAGCGTGTACACGGTTGCAGATAGGTACAGACATGCTGTTTATTATTAACATCAACAGCTTTCCGAATTGGCGGCCCGAAGACGAAAACTCCTACAGACTGGAAGTCATTCCTCAGACACTCAGGCAATAAAACTCAATTTACGGAGTTCCTGTTGGCCGAATGGCGCACCGATGCATATGCCAA
>Ga0056128_1006099_pt1 | contig 15206 bp, 7 predicted proteins | sample WorMetLIZISLAND2_FD_71113 | JGI IMG/M metagenome (GOLD analysis project Ga0056128, IMG submission 71113) | Marine gutless worms symbiont microbial communities from Max Planck institute for Marine Microbiology, Germany - Olavius geniculatus... ...
GTTAAAAATTTAACAGTTTAACGATAACAGGTTTTTGTTGGAAATGTTTTCATAATTTTTTACGTTTAATAAGTAAACTGATTGTCCGTTTAGTTTGAATTAAGTTAATTTAGTTCTGTAGTTTTGTACATTTTTAGACTCAAGACAAACTGCGTAAAATATAATAATCAGTATATTGTTACAAACTAATTAACAGGAAGAGAGAAAGAGAAAGAAGGAGGAAGATGACCAGCACAGGCGAGCAGCAAGAGCGCAGAAAATGGCGGAGTTCGAGAAATGGAAGAATCCGCCAAAAGCGAATTTTGTTATATCGAAAAAAGTAGCCGGCGAGGAAGGAGCCGAGGTGTGTATGATGCACTGCACAAAATTAAGTTTGAAAACAAAGTAAAAAAAAATTCTTATGCAAATCTAAAAACAACAAATTAAAAATAATGGTTATAGCTAATATTATTGTCATTTTGTTTACTATACACGTATTTTTGGCGTAAACGATTGGATGCTCGTTTCATCAGCATGACTGAGGCCTACTACACGTGGCGTCAGAGCATTGAAAGCTGCGAACTAGCAGGAATTAGTTGTTTACTATCCACTTTGTAAAATTGTAAATAAATTTGGATGAATGTCTGTTCATGGTCATTTATAGGCTGCATTGCCTACTTCCTTACAAGGCAAACAAAAAGCAAACAGTAGACTAAGTATATTTGTAACGTCCCTAACCATCGCTTATTTTTACGGACATGTTAGATGAGTGTACGTCATGTTCTCTGCAAAGAACAACAATATTTGCCCGGTTTCTTTGTATCATCTAAGGATTTTTAGCAATATTATATCGAGCTAATATTATGCACTAAATACTACTAAACGAAATCTTGTTTGCTAATATCTGTGTTGCATGGTAGCGTAGAGTAATCACATAATGTGTGTTTGTGCACTTGTAGGCTGGCGAAGAAGAGGTTTGTATCTCTTTGATTATATTTGATTTTCACAGTTTTATGTTTTTTTTCTGTACATCAAAGTAATTATCATTGTCATTTATTGTACCAAAAGCAGCATACCAAAAATATAGTCTACACAGTGAAAATTCAGGAGTCTCGAAACATGTACGGCTGGGACAGTAAATACCGTGCCATATTTTGCGTACGTCATCTCCAAAATGCACCAAATTACACAGATGTGCACCTGTATTTTCCAAAAAAATTCGGAGTGACGGCCCAAAATTGTCGAGTTGTGGTACTTGATGTTGGGTTTATGGTGCGGGTTGGGGTTAAGGTTAAAGTCAGTGTATTTAGGGTTAGGTTTCGAGTTACTTTTTTCCGTTAAAACTCAAAACTCGACTGGACAGTGTTTAAATCTGGCGTAGGGCGAGGGCAAGGGGAAGAAGTCGAAGGAGCAGCTGGAGGCGGAGAAAAAAGCGATCCTGAAACAGCGACTGAAGCCGCTGGAAATAGACGGCATGGACGCGTCGCAGCTGGCCGAGAAGGCGCGCGAGTTGCACCAGCAGATTCTCCGCCTCGAGGGCGAGAAATACGACCTCGAGAAGCGCTTCAAACAACTCCAAGTTGAGGTCAGTGCTGATACATTTACTCTGCGTCACTTCGCAACCAAACCGTGTGGGGGATCATGAACACCCTTAATGACAGAACCGGCTGCCCTGCTCGCTAAGCATTTGTTTTAATTGCTAAAGAGTTTTCACTGTAGTTCCGAATAAAGAAAACGCGTACATTTTCAACTTAAAAATGGCTTTTGGTCGTCTTATTGCGCGTCTGTTTTAATAAGCATAAGCTGCAAAGCATGCAATAGGGTTTTTGCCTCATTAATCTGCCTGCCCGGCCTCTTAACTCAAAAACGAAAAGACTTGCAGAAACGTCGTTAGCGTGGTCGTTTATCTTCAGGACAGAAGGAACAAGTTGCCAATTTTCAATTCAAAAAGTCAACGGTCTAGTTAAGGGTCAGGGTTACTCGGCTAGCTTTAGGCGGACGGCTGCAGAATAGGCTCATGTCGGCACTTGTCGTGACAGCCGCATATTGTATCCGAGACTGGTCACTCAAGTGATGTGCGTCTTTTGGCAGCGGCATTGTCAGTTAAAACGGTTGGATGGCATTAAGTTGCCAGATGAAATATGGGTGTTCAAAATTTAAATTTTTTTCCCACTAATTATTGTTAAATAGAGCATTCAGCTCCAAGTTCTGTATTTTTCTGATAGGAAATCAATTTTAAGGCTAAAATTTAAGGGCGAGGCATTTGCCATCCTCTGCCCTCCTCCACGAAGTTAGGCTACTGTCTGTTATAGGTATAACTTTTTTTCTATTTTATTTAAGAAGGTGCATATTTTGTAATAATTAGGGCACAACCTAGCGTTGATATTAACTGGATTCATGACTGATTATTGTTTGCTATGCAGATGATGGATTTGGCAGAGCGCGCGCGACAGGCCAACAAAGTCGGGTAAGACATATGCATTGCACCATTAGCCTACATTTGAAATCTTTGGAAGTGCAGGCTTTTATCAAGCCCGAAAATTTTCAGAAACTTAGTTGTAATAGTTGTATTTACGGCATCAACTGATAGGCCTAATTTATGATCTGTAATTGCAGACATAGTCTGTTATAGACGTCAGTGGCGTCATTTCAATAAATCGTTGGGGGGGAGTCTCAGACTCTTCGGGGTTTCAGTCTACGTGGCGTATTGTTTTTGCAGCAGTAACATTGTTTCAGTAGTACAATTTACAGAGGAAAAATTATAATTTCAAATCCTTGGGGTCAGTAGACCCCTCCACCTCCCGCTTTCTAAATGACGCCCCTGATAGACGTTATACGTAAAATATTGTGCTTTTTATGTAGATCTGTGTTACTTGAATGTAATGATAATCGATTAATGGCCATAAGCCAATACGGTGTATTTTATTTGTATTTGACAGAAAAGAAGGCGGTTTGAAGAGAGTCCAGGGCTCAGAAGAGTAAGTATACATGACGGATTTCATTAAGCATTTTGTTTAGAATAAGTATGTTGCTTCTACTGAATATTGTTACGTTTGTCAGTTAAAATAATTCTTATATTAAAATTCGTTAAGTGACTAGTCTAGTTTTTGATTATCTTTGAAGTGGTTTTTATACAGAACCATTCTTTCAAGAAACAAGCTCAGTAGGTTAAAACAATCATATAGTTTACTAAATACATTTAAATTACAGAGAACCTAAACACTGATAGGCTCTAATGCGATAAACACTGATTTTGCCGGTTGTTTTTGTGTTTTTTAGCACCGTCGACAAAATTCAAGAGCGTTTTGCCGGAGCGCCTGTAAGTATCAGCAGTAATTTGTTATGCATAAAACTGCATGTACCTTTAAGCCGTATTATATTTAAGCTGTATTATGACTAGCAGATACTCGCTTTAGTTACCCCGGAGGGATGGAAGGCTGAGTTGATATTGGTGGTTAGTTATATAATTATTCAGATTTGCAGACAGTTACCCACCAAAGTATTAATCACTTGATAGCGACCTGGCCGGGAATCGAACCCAGGACATCTTGATTGTATTTTTCCGACTTCCTACAGTTGCGCTACCAAGCCGATATGTGTGTATATGTGTGATAAAAAATTATATTACAACCTCTATTGTAAACTAATTTATTGGATTTGATTAATTTTTACCGTTTATTAGTTACCGTACTGTTTCAGCCTATGAGTGTATTCAGCGAAAACCGCGGGTCCACGTGCGTGTGTTGCAGTCGAAGGTTGAGATGTACAGCAAGTACGAGCGCCAGAAGGACAAACGATCGTACGGCGACCGCAAGGTGCTCTACACCGGCCCGCAGTACTCGCTGCCGGCCGAACGCATCAAGCCGACCAAGATCGTCAGATGGAACGAGGAAGGACTTCCGATCTACGAGGAGGGAGGAGCCTACGAGCAGGCGCCTGCGCCGGCGCCGGAGGTCGTACAGGCAGCTGAGGTCGTCATCGCCTAGAACTGCACCGCTCAGCCATCAGGTAGCCCATACGAACATACGCTGACTGTTTACCTACATGTTGTTATGATGTCATGCCGTGGCATCGTTGACGACATTGGCGACCATGCGGTGCCAGAGCACTCTATCTTCCAAAGCCCTGTTGAGCTGTGTTGGACTCACTGTTCTTTCACAATGTACACAAACTATATCTAGATACTCCAGTCTCTGACGCCCCTCTCCTTGTTCTTCGCTTCTTTATTCTTCCAGTCACTACCAAATTTTCAACACCGTGCTTTTTCAAAACGTTCCACAAAAGCGAGCTGTTGTTTAGGCCTACCGATTTTTTTCGTTAGTGTACACTCTACCTACTTAAGATCCAGACGTGAGACGCCGTTACGATAGGCCTATGATACGATTATACATATGCGAAAAACCTGACGGACAGCCAGTTAAGAGCTGGTTTATGTAGGCCTACATAGATATTGCTCGTAGCTCGAACAAAAAAATTAACGAAAAACAAGCTAAAACAAAATCGATAATGCAGTTCACCATTAGTCCTCGTAGTCAGTCCGGTGTTGTCGACAGTAATGGCAATTGGCGATGTTAAAAGATTAATGCCACCCGACACAGGTGAACGTGCTTCGTCTTAACCCCAACCAGATAGGCCGGTACTAAAATTATCTGCCCCGGATGGATAGAAGGCTGAGCTGACCTAGACGGCTGGTTACACACCGAGATAGTGTACCTGCTCGCAGGCAGTCACCCATTCAATTACTAACCCGGCCTGGCGTAGAGCAACTTCGTTGATCGGACACAACGCGTTACTGCTACGCCACGCCATTAAGGTGTTATGCTATATGTGTTTACCTCTAAACTCTGAGGCTTACTTATGACTTCGCGCGCTTAGTTCGCTGTGTTTCGTTATTGCATTTTTGTAAAAATTAATATTTTTAGGTGTGGTGGGATCTTAAATGATTCTTTTGTTGCAAACTGTCCACCGAGTTTGTCAGTAAAACATTTTAAAAATTGGCGAATATCTGGCGAAAATAGGCAAGAGTTTCGTGCCATGTTTTTAAACTAAACCGGACTGTCATGCTTATTGTACACGTTGTCATTCTTAATTTTACGATATTTTGTGGATGTCGTGTGCAGTGACGACAGCAAGGCCGACGCGTGGAAGTGCTTTGACATTGTCTACTGTTTCTTTTACTCGCGTCTAGACAAAAATTGTCATCTTCCAGAATTTCGTTACGTTTTAAGATTCGAGAAAGACGTCAACAAATGATGCTATTTTCTTTAAATTTTATGCAATGTTTGGCAATATCACGCAGAAAGAATTTCGTCATAAGCTAACTCTTTATTAGGCAACATGCAAAGTTTGCTGTTTTTGGTTTTGAATAATAATAATATAGTACGGACGCGTTTTTGACTTCATATTTTGCTATCTGTATCTGTGTTAACAACAGAGATGTAGGCCAAGCTGTATCTCGAGACATGACGTTAACTGAAAATGCATGTTGAATGTACTTTATCTCAATGCGCGTTCGAAACACAATACGATTTCTTTCGACTGCTTCCTAAATACAAATATTATCGTCACCATCAGTAGTGTAGACTATTGTCCATTATTGTTATACTACTGTGTGTTGTTGTTGTTGCCGTTGTTATTTAGTAGTCCAGGCTTATATGACGTATACTTTCGCCAATGCAGCAAATGCGAGCCCCAGTATCCAATTAATTGTGACTCGTGTCTTTTGACTACAAATTAGCGAGATAAACTGAAACATTTTGTTATTAAAGCAAATTAGTTTTGAATTTTAGTAATTCGTCGGCAGTAGGTTTAAAGAGAATTTTTCGCTAGTGCGATGAAGTCGCGGAGCACGCCGAAGCAATTTTCGGATCGTCAGAAATCCACAGAATATGCCAGCGAAACATGTCGATTTCTGATGATCCGCAAACGCCACGGCGATCAACGTTCTTCTCGCTATAAAACGCCTACATATCCTTGTTTTAGCAGTGCAAAAGGCATCATACATATTTTATAAACAACCCCCATATCACTTTCTAGGGAAATGTACCATTCTATTGAGGAGATGTTCTACTTCTGCAGCACAACTCAACTCCAATTTTGTCGATAATAGGCTAAATGCCTAAACAAGAAAACAATAGAATAAAGGCTACGAGAAGGTTCGCAGTCACAATTCCCGCTGCCTCCTCTATGGTTCGTAAGAATTTCTAACGTGATTTCATTAATTTTATTACATGTGCAACGGAAATGCGTGTTGGGCTATAAACAGATACGACTGAACTTAGAGCACGCAAGCAGTCCCGATAGTAAGGTAAAGCAAAACGCTGTTTTTTGTACACATATCTACCAATACTTACTGCCTAGCAAGCTTTGTCACGAATACCGAGCTATGACATAAACGTAATTAAGAATGTATGTTTTCAGTAGAATTTTTTTCTGTTGTCAACGTGGCGTCGACATTGTGTTTTGATAAGTGCTGAAAAAAGCAAAAACTGTTGGTTAACATGTACAGTTGCAAAATAACTTTAAGTTCTGAGCCGGGCTGAATATTGACTCAGTCTAACAATGGTGTCAGCATTGACTGATGTTATACCACTGATGTTACACAACAGCCCAATGTAACACCAGCGTCAAACCTCGTTTATACTTTTGGCTTATTTTGAACTGATTGCTTTAACTGTGATCACAAAATAACTTCACATCATTATCGTCGTCGTCGACATGATCACATTAATTTTTATCATAATAATAAACTAGAACAAACATCACAATGCAGCTAGACAAGAATAACAAGTAAGCATAAAACTTATTGTTTTATAAAATCAAAACTAAAAGCATCTGTCTTTATACCAATACTCGTCGTCCAAAGCCCGCCCCAAGTCTCTGCACAACTCTGAACATAGGCGTACAGTAATTACGTAATGTATGCGAAACAAAAGCGTCATACGGCAGCAATGATCATGAGCCGAGTATCAGTGCTCAGAGATGCTATAATTGCTATATATATGCTGTGTTGACGACTTGAAGCCAGCTGCTGAAGTCGAAGACGATGACGCGTAGCAACGACGAAACCCAAGCGGACGAATTCCAGAGTCAGCGGCAATCTTAACCCTGGGACTACGTCAACTTAAGTCTTGTCAGCTGCTTAGGTTGGCTATATCTTGCAGGAACGTTTTCTCACGTACTGATAGATAAACAATGTGCAGCTGCGCGGTTTTCGATTTTACAGTCTATACTAATTCACTAATTAACTAATACCGAAAAACCCAAACTTAATAAGTACTAAACAAGGAAGTAGCACATTACGTAAAACGTAGTTTACAAACTTTAACGACGGTAAGTTTGTGATTATACTGTTTTTCAAAGAACGCTGCAGTAATTAATTATAATTTTTTTTAGTTTAAGCTCAATACGGTATGTAAATATTTGTTTTTCGACGTATTTTTGTGCTATTGTTGGTTGTTTTTATGTACTGGTATCTTTTATGTAGTTAATACGAGCTTTCGAATCTGTACAATTTTTTATTGCTCAAGATCCATTTCAATTTTACTCTCTATTGCTGCCACTGCATGGCAGTTAAATATTGTTTTTCCACATTACGTTCACGCAATTAATAACTAACGTCAGACGGTATGCGGCGGTGCAAAATGTGCCGCGAACTTAGCCAATAGAGAACCGAAATTAATGTCTTTTAATTCACCAGCCGAACTGGACACGTCTTCACTTGGTTCAGGCATCCGATGATACTTCAGTAGCTAAAATATATGCAGAGGTAATTACGTTGAATGAAAGCAAGAACCTTGGGGACACGGTCACCACACCAGCTGAGCTAGGCGACATGCATAATTGCTTACAGCCCCTGGTGTGTGGAGGTGGCTGCCGCGACGACGCCGCCAACTGGGACGACCATTTAATTGCGTTCTCGACACCATACAGGATGCTGTTCAACGTTTGAAAAACATCACCTGGTCTGAAAACAAGCATTGTATAGGCTACGTCAGCTTGCTGCGGTCTTTTGTAAGTCAGGGCTAGAGGGCTTGCTGCTTTTGTCGGCCAGTGAGCTTGCTTGTTTGAGCTCTCAAAGAAATGCTGGGAAGTGCGTTATTGAATAATTATTATGATTGCATTGTGTAAAGACAAGCAGATAGCCGGAAGCGTTAAATGGTTGCACACAAAACGACTGGACTGGATCAGACCTCGTGGCCGGGGAAATATTTTCTGCGCTCGCATAGATCACAGACAAAACTGAATTTTTAACTTGATTAAAACTTTACGCGTAAAGTCAAACTTGTAGTAGACCTACAATACTAGAACTCCTGCTTCATATAATTGATATACGTGCGTTAATTTTTCAACGGCATTATTTTTAATGCGATCAATTCTTCAACGCGTTAAATTAACTCGTTAAATTGACAGAACTAGTCTTTTTAATAATCCTTGCAAGTTTGCGTAATCAGTATCTACGCTGAATATTTCTGTCGTAAGCTTATACGATAGCCCGATTTTTAAAGTAACAGCGACTAAAACCATCAAAAACGCCGTTTTTCGGCAATCCGCCATCGTTTGACGCCTCTTCTGCAGCGAACTCATGCCAACATCCGCAAAATTAAGATTCACATTGCCAGAAACTGGAGCCTATGTGCGATTTTACGTTGCTGACTTTATAAAAATACCTTTATCCTCTTCCACTTAGTTATCTCCGAGAGCCAGGCAAAAGCGTTCAGTCAAACAACACAGTAAACAAATTGCAGCATAAAAAAGCATTTCAATGTCATTCAATGTCAAACATTGTAAGGTCATTAGAAAGCCGATAAAGCACCACATGTCGTCGTATACTAGCAATGTTTGCCTTATTTTTAAAGGGTTTGAAGAGAGGGCGACCGACGGAAATTACAAAACCTGTGCTTTCCGACTGCAACAGTCGTTGACGACGTTGAGACCCCTCGTCACGAAACCACACGAATATTCGAATATTCGCGTGATCCGCGTAATCTACCGTCTAAAATTAAAACCCTTGGGCTACATTATTGCCGCTAACGGTGTGGAGTCGATCTTCCAAATTTCCGTGATGAGATGCAAATTATGCATGACTGGTATAGCAAAGTGCGTAATGACCCTCCAAGCTCATGGTAGGTCGATGATTTTCATATCAGCTGAAATGGCTTATGCGACTCCTTACTACAGTAGAAATTAATCAATAGTAATCTTGGCCGCATTTCTCACCGTTTTAACCGACCGTACTTAAGTAACGGTCGAGCTATTGGTACAGTTGTCGTCCGTCCGTCCGTTTGTCCGTCCGTCTGTCGTCGTCGTCTGTCACGGTTGTAGTGTGGCTAAAAGGTGCAAGATAGGGCCTAGGTTGCTATTGATCACTATTAGAAAGTCGCGTATTGGTTTTCAAATGACACGAAAATCATTGACCTTGGATGACCTTGAAGAGTCATAACGCACTATGGTATGCCAATTGTGCGGTATTGTGGCTAAACGGTAAGTTATAGGGGGTCGGCGACGGTACCATCCGATAGGGCAGTGGCGACTTGAGCTGTAAATAGTAACCATGTCTCCATCTACAGCTGTTTGGCCGCAATTTTCAATGAAAAGTTTCAAGCTATAAGTGGCCGTATCTCGAAAACGGTAAAAGACAGGGCCAAAGTTGCAAATGATCACTAATAAAAAAATCGCATACGCGCTTTTAAATGAAATGAAAATCATCGACCTTGGATGAACTTAAAGGTCACTGACAACCAGACGGTCAGCTAGGCTTTTTGTTGAGATACAGCGACGTATTGCTTAAAAATTTCCAAATTCTTCTATCCCACCTCTGTTTTACCATAAATTCGACGGGCGTTCCCTTTGTTAGATCGCTAAAGTTATATCAGCAAACAGCGAATACGCGTAGCTAATTATAATACCTAAAATTCCAGATAACACAAATTAGCGTATATCAACGTCGTGTACAGACTGGCGGACGGGCAGACAAACAGACGACACTGCGACGATAACTTTACCAGCCCACGCAATAGCATGGTGTGGGTAAAAACAAAAGTAGCGACGGGATTGACTATAAACTGAATATAGGGTTTACCTGAATAGCATGATATAGAGACAGATAAAAAGTTTCCCTAAAAAACAGAAAAGTGTTTATCACAAACAACAAGAAATTTGAGCTAATGCTCACGAGACGCGCGAAAGCCTATAGCAGTTCTGGTTCAGGAGTTTAGCTAAAATTGGGGTGTTCACGCTAAGTTAATATACAAATACCAAATTCTCTATCTGGATCGCATAACGATAGTTCCGTGGCGCCACCTTGTGAATGATATAGACGTGTGTTGCAACCCGAAAGTGCCAAAAAATCTATAAACTTCTTATTTTGGCGTTCAAGGTCATTCAAGGTCATTGAGTTCGGCGCCAATTGAGAGCCAGTGTTCCTATTAGTGATTAATAGTAATCTAGGCCCTATGTCGCACCGTTACTGAGATACAGCGACTTATTGGCCAAAAATCGCAATTTTTCCTACCCCCATCTCATTTAGTGCCCTCGTTCGGGGTGACCCCTTTCGAATTTATGGAAAATTTTTACGGCTCCTAAAACTACAGCCTTCCCGGCAGCCGATGGTGAAAATTTGGTGATTCTAGCTTGCACCACTTCTGACTGATCTATCCGTGTGACGGACGGACAGACGGACAAACAGACAGAATTGCGATGGCTAAAACGCGCTGAAAGCAGTAGCTGCTTTCGCGCGTAAAAACTGCACAATGAAGTTGAGACCGCAAACAACATGACAGCCATGACTAGAAGTTCATTACGTAAAAAATCCACAACGCATAAACGTAGAATTACGCTAAACATCTTTTACGTAATTGCCTCACCTAGCAAACCACACACCATTTCCAATGATAAAATAATCTTTGACTACCGGAAGAAAAAATATCAACTTCATCGAGCTTGATATATGGCCCCCAAACAGCCTTAATCTAAATCCCGTGAACTACGCTGTTTGGGAGCCCTTCGGCAACGAGTCTACCACAAACAAAAATTTAGCAATAAAGACAGCGATAATCACCGATTGGTAGACGCTATCACAACGTTTCATTCACAGCAGCATCAACGAGTGGCGTCGTCGCCTAGAATGTGTTATAAAAAAAGCTGCTAGTTTTCCGATCGATAGTTAAGACTCATCTGTTTACTACTGTTTGGGCGTCGGAATTAACGATCGATTAATATTTCGTGAAGTCGTGACAAAAGACCGTGTCTATATTTCTGACTTTCGGTAAAATATTTTGCGCATAAAACGAGTCGAGTAAAACGCTAAAAAAGACGTACCGCGATAGCCGCGACCAGTCGAAGGTACGGAGACGATGCAGCATTCGTGATGACGACGACGCAGGCTAACGTAACGTCCAGAGACAACCGACGAAACTATAGTTTCATAAACTGACACCCGAGGAGCAGACAGGACGACGTCAGACCGTGTCGTTTATATAGATAGACAGCAGCTGTTTGATAGTCCAGTGAAGCAGAACGAACTCTCAGTCAATACAATGCTACCCATACAAACTGCACTGCACGCGGGTTGCCTCGAGCTGTCCGTCTTGTCCATGCAAAACAGTAATTTATGCGCACCACCCCAAGCACATGCGTTTCCATTTGATGTCTTCCGAGGTTCGACAAACCAATGTAGCATGCAGTATGCTCAGTGAAAAGAGAAAAAAAGTAAAAAAAACAAATTCACCTGGTTCAATAGCCTAGGAGCGTTGATTCTAATGACATTCTAAATCAACACATGATATTCGGGTAAAAATTTTCTACGAGGGTTTTTGCACTGAGCGTGGTTCATTGATCCACGTTATCTTTTTTTCATTTTTTTCCTTAACTTTATTTGGCCGACCGTTAGACAATGACGAATTGACGAGTTTCTGTCGGTTGTCATCAGTAATCATATCTTTACATGCATGCAGTTTGGACGCAATATTAAATGCTAAGTTACTCACGGCAGCCGTCACTTTCTTGTTTTTTATTCCATTTTCCCCTTTTTTGTTTTTGATCCGAAACACAGATAGACCTATAATTTTTGAGATCACCTCATAAACGGTCTTATCACGCAGTGTTTTCTTTACTTTATGGCATTTATTGAAAATTTGAAATTTTTTTTAATGTGACCAGTTCTCAGAAGTAGCCTACACTTGTGAATAGGTTTTGCTGATCTGAAATTACACGTTATACTACGGACTCTTGCTGGCTATTTTGCATGACTGCACTTATCTAAATCGGCCGGCATCTGGGGGTTCCCAAAACCCCACTCTTTTTCTCGGTCACTGCGGTTTCGATCTTGGAGATTATAAATCGAGCCAAATCTGCAGTTTATTTGCAAAGATCTTAAAAACATTAATTTGCAAATAAAAAAAATAAAAACACATGTTTTTTCACTTCTATAAAAACATGTGAAACGTACATAAAACATTAAACTGCATTTAAGACAATAACATGTTTCCAATCGTTACTTTTAACTTTAGTCATTTTTACAGTTTGCCATTTGCCACAACAATATAAGCAAAAATAATTAATTCAGATAATTTAAAACAAAAACCTATCATTTGTGAAAAATAAAGACCGGAATGTACATAAATGTTATGCATCATATTTATAATTTTGTACGTTAATGTTTTAACAACAACAAAAACACGACATTAAAAATCACACAAAAACATTAAAAAAATAAAAAAACACAAAATCATGTTTAAAAATCTTTTATTAAAAAAACATAAAACATTTTTACGTCTATATAGTTATTTGGTACGTTGGGACTTGTATGTATAGCATATTAACAGTTGTCTTAACAAAAGTTAGGTCTTAAGCGAAATGCAACGCACGTAATGTCGGCCTAAACAACGTACGCAAGATAGCACGCAACAAGTACGCCCGAAACAAACGCAATAAACGCACGAAGAGTAACGCCGCTAACATAGTTTAGTTGAGTGAGCTGTTTTTGTTGCGTACTTTTCCTGCGTTCATTGCGTTTGTTACCTACTCTTGCGTACTTTCTGCGTGCGTTGCGCTTGATGGGAATACCGCTTTAATCTCTTACCAAATCGATGTAGGCTACGTCACTCATCATGCCAAATTCGGTCTTTTGACTTGCTAAGTCAAAAGACTAAGACCAATATCTTATACCGAAGTTTTTTCTTAGTCAGGTTTATTGTCTCTGGCCAGCACGACCCTTGGCCTATATAATTTCTGAGCACGACCATCATCACTATTCGCTAATAACATACCGGGACAGTGTTTTTCAAGTAAATGAATATTCCGCGCATCACTTTTTTCGCAAGATTAGAGGTATGATCCAATGATCCATAGCAACGTAAACAAAAACTCGGATTGTCGTCCTGTATTGGACGTTTGGCGCCGTCTATACAGCGAAATTTAACGAATATCCGCATGAGTTTATATCGCTAGAAACTACAGTTTCTGAGCTACATTTTGTCGGTGATAGCATGGGTCTATTTTTATTTGTCTCGAGGCGGGCCAAGGAAAACGTTGCTGTATGTTCGCAATAGTGTCTTAATGGTGCGTAATGACTATACAAAGTTTTCAGAATCATCGATTGTAGTACCAGTCGAAAGGCCGTATACCTTTTCGTATTAGCCGTTAATACTAACTGTAGTCTGATCTTGCTTCTTTTTGGAGATACAGCAACAAAATACCAAAAATTGCCACTTTGCTCTACCCCACCTATTCAACCCATCACCATCGCTGACGTTATGTTTGGAATAAATACAAATACTTAGCAAATTATTCGCTTCGAAACATTTGAAGTAGCCCAACTTGTGTGATTAACGTCACACCAGAGATGGACAGACAGATAAACAGCATACAGTCATTTTTCAATGGTATTACAATGCCATTGTTATTGTGTGGCTCAGGTAAAAACTGGAACAATAAAAGTCTGCATATTTCACAATGCATGAATGTGTATTAAATAGTGCATGTGTGATGTGATTAGATGTTACACCTCACTGCAAAGCTGACTGGAGAAGCTCTGCCAGTACCATGTGCAGACGGCGGACAAGCCAGTGGCGAAAATGCAGATGAGGTGGAAGCCATTCTATTGGAACATCTGCAGTCTGGCAACCGAACTGCTTTGTTTCCACTTGGACAGTTCTACTATGAACAGGTGCATAGTTTATTCTTATTGTGCAGTCATCCTAACAGGCTAAAACATCATGTGTCTGAAATTATAACTAACGGTATGAATTCCTACAGACATTTGACTACATTATTTTGCCTGCATTCTTTTTTATTGATATCAACAAGTGGTGTTCGATGCATTTATGTTTTCATATTCTCATACCTCCATGTATGCATGTTTATATATGTGATGTCTGATGCATTTCTGTTACTAAGACTCTTACTGGATAGTAAGTGATAAGTATTGTTAACAGTGCTACTGAAAGTGTTCCATGAGAAAGAAAATTACCAGTACAATGCTTTATTACGTCTGCTTTGAAATAAAGAGATATAAAAAGGGAAGGAAGAAAACAGTTCAGTTTATCATAGCAGAACAACAAATACAAATCTGAAATAAAGCATTCTGCTAGAAAAGAACATCAAAGTTGTTTGCCTGCTGCAGCTAAACAAATGGTATATTATAGTAACGATGCATAGAGTACATGTGGAAAAGACAATCGCATAGTGTAGTGTGCAGAAAACAAAATTTATTACAACAACTGAGCTCATATTACAGTATTAGTGTACAACTAGATAATAAAATAGTAGTATCAAATTTTAATGATTGTGTGTGTTAAATATAAGTGCAAACAGCAGTGCAGGTTATGTCAATTGCATTGCTGATATACAGGGTGGTCCAAAAAAACGGATACCCAGTCATCGAGTGGCAAAAATTCCCATAGCATTTCATTGATAACAGTATCAATGAATGGCGTCGACGTCTTGAAGCTGTTATCAAGAATGGCGGCGGACACATCGAGCACTGCAACTTAGCTTGAGCAGCCACACATCATTTTAATACTATCGACAGATTAAGTTTAGTCAATAAAACAAAACACTGAACACCGATGTTAGCAGTAGTGTTTGTTTTACTAGGTAATATGGTTACACAATAAAGGTGCGGTGGGCGGAAGAACTTCACGTTTACGCGCCATAAATTTCTGCTTGTAACAGTGAAAGAATGGTTAAAATCGGTGCTGAATTACCGAAGTTATCCCAAAAATAAA
>Ga0056128_1006104_pt1 | contig 15201 bp, 8 predicted proteins | sample WorMetLIZISLAND2_FD_71113 | JGI IMG/M metagenome (GOLD analysis project Ga0056128, IMG submission 71113) | Marine gutless worms symbiont microbial communities from Max Planck institute for Marine Microbiology, Germany - Olavius geniculatus... ...
ATATATATAAGCGATATGAATGTATATAGAGTGGCCTAATAAAAGTAAGCCACAAAAATTTCTGTCGTAGGCTTATCTGCAATTCTGAATCAAATACTTACCTATTTTTAGTCGACCGTACTTAAGTAACGGTCGAGTTTATGGTACGTTTGTCGTCCATCGTCGTCTGTCTGTCCGTCTATCGGTGAGGAATGTATTGTGGCTAAGCGGTAAATCGTAGGAAAAAATTTTAAACGAGTAATTAGCCCTATGTCATAAAACTAGGCATGCAAAATTTCAGCGATCAAATGCAAAAGGAACATTTTCAAACCTGGGGGTTGAATGGACGGGGGAATTAAAAATGTGCGTTTTCAACAGAAAACTGACCATATCTCGGACACGGTAACAGAGGCGCCCAATGTTACTATAATTCATTGTCAAAAAGATGAAAATTACTGACCTTGGATGATCTTGAAGGCCATTACGTGCTATTGTGGCCAAACGGTGCGAGATAGAGCCTAAGTTCAAGTAAGTTGTTGATCACTAATAAAAAGTGGCATACGTCCTTTCAGATAAAATAAAAATCATCGACCTTGGATGACCTTGAAGGTCACCGACAATCACTACGGTCGGCTATCCTAGCGACAGCTTGCTTCTTGTTCAATAATTTCTCACCCCATTTACGCTGCAATAGATGTGCAATTATGTGCTCAGTAGACCCCAGAGCCGAATTTTTTAATGGCCAAACTCCGGCTGACACATTTTTTTCAGCTCAGATTTGGCTAGCCGAATTTTTTCCGGCTGAGTTTCGTCTGACGAAATTTTTGGCTGATTTTTGGCTGGGAATACGGCTGATTCAGTTTTAAAGTCTTTTATCAGTGGCAAATTTAGGGTGGAGGCGGCCGCCCTTTTCCTTAAAACAAGTGTAAATTCTGCACAAAATGCATTATTTTTACATAAAATTTTAACAAATTTTCTGGGGAGGGGTTGTGCCTCTGCCCACACCACACCCTCTACGTCTACCTTTCCTCTCCCTATTCCAAAATTCTGGATCCGCCATTGGCTTACTAATGGCCAGGGCTGGAAAAATCTAAATATAGAAAAGGTAAAATTTAAGGTTTTAGGTTTTAAGGTAAAAGTTTTGTTCAGGTTTTTTGTTTAAGTGTTGAATTGAACACCCTATATAAAATTACGACATAGGAAACATTTTCTAGGCCTACACCCTCACCGTCGCATAATCACATGTTTTTTATAAGTTATAGCAAGATGAACTAATGGCGTCGTGGATTCTAACTCAAAAATTATTAAATTATGACCAAAATATGAAAAATGTTGAGTTTTTAACTTGAAAATGTAGTACATCTATCGGTATTACCGATCAAGGTTTAATGCAGACGGGGTTCGTGAGTACTCATGGGCGCACCTGATGGCATCAAGCTGATCAGTGACGTCACTAGTGCCGAGTTGACGCTGCACCGCGTGCAGAAAGTCATCGCCACGCCCACTTGAGCCACGCCCATCTACTGACGTCACAATCAGCTGGTTCTCAGCTGAACCAAACCACGTTCTCCAGTCCACTGTGAAGCGGTCGGTGACCAGCTGCGTCCCAAGCGACGAAGAACTAAACATTTTATGTTACATGTACTTTTTATCCAATTTACAGTCCAATAAGCTATCGGTACTGATGTATTTGATTTTCATTTTATTAGGTTGCATAATTAACTAAACTAGCCTACCTAACGAATTACCGAATAATCTTTCTGTTATTCTTTTTCCGTTCATCTCTCAGTAAGTCAATCCGCTGGATTAGGCCACTCAAAAAGTTATAGGCCTAGCTAGACTTTCGTAATATTAAGCTGTGGGACATGACGGAAGTGAGCAAACGACCCAAATTTTGGTGGCAAAAATCAAGATTCAGATCCAGGCGCGTCGACAGAGGTAGGGGTAAGGAGATAAGTTACCTTGGGTCCCGCGATATTTTGGGGGCCCCGCCGTCGCTCAAAAATATAAATTACACCAAAATGCACAATTTTGAAAAAAAATTCAAACATTTTCTCCCCAGAGGGGACCCGTGAAAGTTTGAGGACCCTGCGAGAATGTTTCCTGGGCACCGCTGTGACTCTCGACGGGCATGCTAAGATCTAAATCCATATATTTTTAGAGAATATTTTTATTTAATTACTAGACGAACGCAAGAATAAAACATTCTTCAGCGGAGGTGTCAGTTTTTGTGAGTGTATTCTAGGCCTATAGCATCTAGTTGCAGATAGAATACGTCGTGTTCGTGTGACTTACGTGTAAAGTACAAGCGGGTACTTAGTGACGTGCTGTCTGTTTAAACCGGCTGGCAACTGTATCTGACCCCACAGCTCTGTTACACGACACAACATTACTACTGACAGTAAATTATTGACGCGCTACAGATATTGTACAGTTGTCGTCCGTCTGTCTGTCCGTCCGTGGACAATGGATGCACCCTGGCTAACCGGTAGGTTTTAGGAGAAAACTTTTACACGAATAATTAGTCTTTTGTCGAGGCTCTCTGTGCTGTGTACAAAATTTGGGGGACGCAGCGCAAGGGGAGTGAAACATTTTCAAATTTGGGGTTGAATCGAGAGGAGTAGGAAAACAATAATTCTAGCGGTAGATCGGCGATCTTGCTGTTAGCACTGGAAAATTGCTAGAAGTAGATCTGGTAGATACATTATTAAGAAGATGGTAGAACTTATATTCCTGGTAGGCACAGAAGGTCTATAAGCCATGCCACGACACTGTCAAGTATTTAAATCAGGCTTATTCAGTATTATATCACAGTCTATTTCAAGCCAAAGCTTTTTTGTAACACAGACTTAGAACTATAGTATTTTTGAATAAATTTTATTTGATGCTTGGTAATTGATAACATTTCAGTTCCAACCACAGTCTTAACAATGCTGTGAAAAAATATGGCTGCATTCTTACATTAACTATGATATAAATGTAATTAGATGAATGGCGATCTACCGCTAGTAATTTTCTGCTCACTGGTGCAAGATAGCCGATCTACCGTTAGCACTGACCGTAGGAAAAATGTGTTTTTCAACGGAAAACTGATGATATCTCGGAAACGGTTAGAGATAAGACCACAGTTACTATTAATCACTAATAAAAAGTGGCATACACCCTTTCAGATGAGATGAAAATCATCGACCTTGGATGACTTTGAAGGTCACTGACAACCAGTATAGTCGGCTATCCTAGCGACAGCTAGGCTTCTTGTTAACAATGCCGAGACTTGTCATTTGAGCTATTAACTGCTAAAATCGGTCCATAATCCTCGTTATTATACTGTGTTCATAAGGGCAGCAGGCCGCTTGTTTTTGAGTAAAAGGCAAATTAGTCCACCGATCGTTGACGCAGTCCACTGGGAGATTTTCTTCGAGCTTGCTAGCTCAACTGAGTTTACAAGAAGCCCAGCTGTCGCTAGGATAGCCGACCGTACTGGTTGTCAGTGACTTTCAAGGTCATTCAATGTCAATAATTTTCATCTCGTTCGACAGGGCGTATGCCACTTCCTATTAGTGATTAATAGTAAGTCTGACCGTTCTCTCTATGTTTCCGATATATGGTCAGTTTTCCGTTAAATTTTCTACTCTACCCCTTTCTATTCAACCCCTAATTTAAAAATGTTTCAATTGCATCAGATGGCTAAAATTTTGCACGCATAGGTGTAAGAGACAGCGCTAATTTTTCGGGTAAAAGTTTTTTTTTCATACGACCAGAAGCTTAGCCACAAAACATTTGTTACAAACGGACAGACGGACAGAGACGACGGCAAAAACTGCCAATAGCTCGACCGCTATTTTAGTACGGTCGGCTAAAAATGTAAGTCTATAATATTCTAAAGTCAGAAATACAGTCTTGTATACGCACATAATTTAAACACGGAATATAAATAAGTTCTTACCAAATCCGTCACGTGTCATAAACCGGTAGTATTCTTTGGTCGGACGTGCTTTGACGGACAGACTGGCAGCCAGGACGGCGTTGTCTTCAAGTAAAACATCTGAACATATATAGGAGCAAACATATAACTGAAAGTCGAAAAGTTTACTCTGCTAAATCTGCCGGACGTGTGAAATAAAACAAAAACAAAACAAGCACGAAAGTAACACAAATTTTGTTTTTGTTTCGTTTCGGTTTTGATTCCGATTTATTTCACATGCGCAGGCAGCCCACAGGCGCATACAAAACGACGTAACCGACCAATGCGCAAGCTGTAATGCATTACAGTAGGCACCGTCTAACGGCGTCGGTGGCCTAAGCGACTAACTTACATACGCACCAACCAATGACCAATAAGCTCTCGTATAGCTTGCCCATTGGACAGTTCGTCAAAAACTAAACCTGTTTGTATCAAGTCTGTTATGCTGCATTGTCTTTACTTCATGTTCTCATGAGTACTATTTAGTGTCAACTTGTTCTTTACGAGCCATGTCATGATATAAAAGTTAAAATTTACCAAAAATTCCCCCGTCCTCAGAATTTTTCTTAGGCCTAGACACTGGCCTGTGTCGTTGACGTCGTTCTGCGTGAAAACGCTGCGTAGTCGGTAAGTCGGGACGGCGGGACCGAGACAGCCGAGTACGTAGTACGCCGCCGAGCGACTGAACTCAGCACTAACATACTGACACTCGGCGCCACCTAGCGAACAACTCAGACAACGCACCGGTCTCCAGCGTACCCGCTTCCCATCTCCGTCAGCGCTGCTCAGATCCACACTGAAAACAACAACAACAAACTTAAAGTTAGGCTATTGTGATCTCTTTGGAGCTGACTGACGGCCGGATGACATGTCGCTACAGGGTCTGGCAACATTTTTGTCACTTGTTAGTACAACTTACAAAAAGGTCGCCAGGCCTTGTAGCGACATGGCATATGCAGCCGTCAGCCACGAAGAGCCTATACTACTCGTTTCCCGTTCCGCAACTTCTGCTGAGGGTAGGAGGCTGAGTTGGTCTGAACACATAGCAGGTTAGCAACCTGCTTGGAGATGGCCTTTCGGGTGAAATTCTTCTAGCCGCTGTATGGAAACTATCGAGTCGTTGACTCTGCATACGATCACTTAATTACAGCTCAATAGAGCGAAAGTTGTAATGTATCATTTAACCGTCTCCACGAAAAATTTTGAAATTCGTAAGCGAAGTAGCGAAGTAGCGCAAAGTGACTAAGATTACCTAAAGAACAGCTTTCAGTTAATTAAACCGCACAAGAATTACGAAAAATAAAAAAAAATTAAAATGTCAGTATACCTTGGGTGTATTTTTGATTAATAGCATCTGGATCAATTTTGTACGCGCTAGAGCTAGCATATAGCTCTAGCGCGTATTGGCTACGGTAATTATGTCTGTCCGCCTGTCCGTCCGTCACGACCCGGTACCGATTCAAGCCCAGGTGAGACAGAGACTTCGAGTTTTCACCATATGATAGCCTATAGTTTTTAGTATTTTAAACAAAATTTCATGCCGCTGGGTCAAGAGGGTTCCCATGAATGAGGAAGCGAAAAAGGGGCACCCCTTAAAGGACGATATTTTCCCGCTATTGGCTTGTCTAGCGTAAAATGGTTGCAAATAGGCACAGACATGCTGCTTATTATAACAAGCACTAGCGATGAGCTTCTTAGAAATGTCAACATCGACAAATTTAAATGACTTTTAACCTCCAAAATAGGGGGTTTTAGTGATTTGTAGCCATTTCAGGCTGCGACACACATTTCAAGAGTGAATTGCGCCGAAATAACTGGAAATAGACCAAGACAACCTGCGTATGAAATTTTTGCCACTGAATGTAAAGTTTAGCAGTTTAAGTTCCGACCACCTACGTTCAAGGAGGCCTGCGCACGCGTGTGTCAAATAGGGGTTTCCCCTGAAAAGTGGTTATTTTTCGCTATTGGCTTGTCCGTTGTGAAAACGGTTTCAGTTAGGCACAGACATGTTGCTTATCATAACAAGCACCAATGACGTGCTTTTTAATGGTATCAACATCGATGACCTTGAATGACCTTGAAACCCAAAGTTACGGTTTTCAGTAATTTTTTTGCAATTTTCGGCTGCAAAAGAGTGAATTGCGACGAAATGAACGAAGATATACCAAGATTACCTGAGGACTAAAGCTGCAATAGGCTCTCGCGCGTCTCATGAGCATTAGCTCAGATTTCTTGTATCGTATCTTGTATTATGTTTCTATTGTAGTTTGTATGTGCTGCCTTTTTGTCGTAATAGATGATCGATTGATACACTGCTGACAAGATTTTTTTGCGCCTTTTGTGTACGGATCTGCTGAAGTCATGGTCACAAGCGCTGATAAAAGCAGTCACAGTAGTGAAGGCAGTTATCGGCCGATTGCTCTGACTGAAAAGTGTCGCGTGTTAATTGCAGATAGGATTATTTGCTCCACATGCTCTGACGAGTGAGCGTGAATGACTTCCTATACGCGTTATTTGATTTTTTTTGCTCTCACCGAATGCACCGAGGCCTATATCCTGCTCTCACGTACTTCGTCTGGACAAAAGCAAAACAAAAAAAATAAAATAACAGAGTAAAATGTGTTACTACACGATTGGTTGCCATTTTTGTTCAGTGCGATTATAATAATAGGCCTACAAAATATTGTACGCTTGATAGTTTGCTGCTCAGGTCAGTCAGATGTGATAAATGATGTTTTTTCCATTAGCCTAGTATCTTCCTTTACTGATCGCTTGAACACTGTTGCCTTCTGGCAAAATAAAATTGGCATGAATTTTAGCAACATAGCAGTAGCTAGTCGGTAGTTTCCAGCAGTTAATATAAAATGCATCATCGCTAACAGTATTAGGCCTAATGGAACTTTTAACGGACGCGTATATTGAAATGAGTCGGCATCCGCTCGGCGTCATTCCGCTTGACGATGCCTTCAGCAGTAACCGTTTGTTTTTGATGTGTCGCATGTGTCATATATAAGGCCAAACTCCACTACTTTGTTGCATACAGCTTGCTGTACAGTATTTTGTACGACAGGTCGAAGTGAATGGCGTTTGGAGTGTAACCAGGGGTAAAGACGTTATGTAATAGGTCCATCGTCACTAGATCTACAGTAAACATTTCGCCCGTCAGGAGATGACATACTAGCTGCTAATGATACCTAATAGCATTGATAGTGACATCCAAAGACATAGGCCTACCCATTAACGACTACATGGCTATTGACCTAAGTACCTCCTCTGCGTCGTCGGTAGCAGCAGAGTATAAATACGTATAGGAATCGACTTAGTTTTGCGACATTATGGAATTAAAATACTTTTACTGTATATTATGTAAAAAAAAACATGATAACAGTATCTTTCAGTAACAGCAACCTGTAGAGATGTCGATGACGTGGGTCTCCGTCGGTCGCTGTGTAGAATCTAGTCGCAATCAACAGTACAAAATATAATGCCCCGTTCACACGATGAAGCTGACTCGACGAGCTGACATTTGGAGATGGCTTGACGAGCGCTCGTCGAGCAATCATCGAACACTCATCAAGCCGGTTCAATTTATAGATTGCAATAGCTTAATAGCCCATCGAGCATCCATCAACTACACGTCGAGCTGGCTCGACAAGTGCTTGATAAATGCTTGACGAGTGCTGGAGCAGTGGTCAACGAGCCAGATCGACGAGCTGTCTCCTCGATCCAGATTCATCGCGTAAACGGAGTATCACACATAGCACTCGAAGTCACTAGCTCCTATCTCCCCAAATTTGGAATCAAAATCGGGCGCAACTTCCCCTCCTCCACTTTCAGACTCAAGTTCCCTCCCCCTTTGGGCTTCTTTCTCTCTCCAGGGGAAACACTTTTGTAAAAAAGTGTAGATTAAAAAATAAGGGGGAATAAATAATAGGGATAAAGTTTTGTTGAATGTCTTAATTGCCTGGTAAAAAAGGAAAAAGGAAGTTTTGTTAAAGATGTAGACTGCCTAGTGAAAAAAAAAAAAAAGTTTTGATCTACACCCTTAAAAAACCTTCCCCTATTTTTCACTGAACGCACTGACTCTTTTCTGTTTGCTACTAAATTGAGAAAATGACAAAAGTCCTTGTCCTTGTCCTTGCAACAAAGTCCTGGTTTTGGTCCTGATCTTTGGCTCTCAAGTCCTTGTTAACATCAGTGGTTGACGTAAAATTTTTCTCAGAATCATGTTGTTTGTTGAAGTTACGCGAATGTACAATAACAGAAAAGTTTACTTATGTAACGCCATATTGGTAGCGGATATACTTAGTTTTCGACATTCAACAATAAACTCCGTTAAGTAATAATATTTTTCAACAAAATTTGGCAATCACTAGCTATTTACTGTAGATTGAGTGTACAAAAATTTTACCCAAATTTGTTCAGATTTTGCATTTCTATTGTATGATGTCTAAGGGGTTACTTTTTTCCGGACACAGTGTTTATTAGCTCTGCATATAGGCATACACGAATAACTCACATTGTGGAGCTTTCTGGGCGATAGGCGACGATATCGGCGACTTCCCATTGCCCTCGTGTTATAAACGTTGTTGTATCGCTGGCCATAGAGTCAACCTAATTCACAATGTCATGCGCAGACAAATAATATTGACATCAAACCTTGATGTCTCAGCCAAGTGCCTCAGATTCGGCCACTGGCTGACATTGTGCACTTTAAATATGCACGTACTTACTTACTTACTTACTTGAGGAGAAAACGGCTTTCCAAAACGTGCCGAAACGTTAAACGATGACCACAAAACGTAATACATATTTTTCCAAACTGTTGTTTCCTGTATTGCAGAACCGTTTTCGAATGCCAGCTAAGGAACAAGAAAGCCCAGATGTCGCTAGAAAAGACGCGCTACAGTCTAAGAGTTCCTGTTGCAGTAGTGATCTTAAAGGTCATCCAAAGTCGATGATTTTCATCTCATCTGAAAAGGCATATACGATTTCCTATATTAGTCATCAATAGTAACCTTGGCCATATCTCTCACCGTTTTCGAGATATGGCCAGTTTTCCGTTAAACAAGGTAATGTTCATACGAACACAAAGTATATGTCCAACGCATTTCAATAGTTTCAGTATATGTCCGTATAAATATAATCAGTGACTGTTTAGACTAGTAAAAAAATCAAAATGTTTAATATCAAATTGTACAGCAGCAATGTTATTGTCATCCTTCGCTATTATTGTAACTAACTTACTATAAATGGTCTATCTGGCACCGTTATGGAGATATGGCGCCTCAAAAGTTGGACGGACGCATGGACTGACACTCAAGTCATCTTATACTCTGTTCAATGCTGTGCATTGCATTGGACAGACAAAAACGCACATTCTGCTACCCCCTCCATTTAACGCCTGATTTGAAAATGTTTTCTTTGCACTAGATCGCTAAAATTTTGCACGTCTAGGTCTAAAGCAAAGGTCTAATTACCCGTATAAAAAGTGTTTCCCTAAGACCTACCCGTTAATCAGGGTATATCCGTGACGGACGGCAGAGAGACAGACGGATAGACGACAACAATGCCAAAGACGCCTACAGCATAGCTGTAGCGCGTCAAAACAGACTCATTCAGATGAACAAACCGCACGGAACGCGTTGTAAGATTTGCTATTAACTTCGCTAAAGAAATAAGTTTAAATAACCTCACTCACTTCCTTACTTTTGACTTTTCAGTCGTAATTGTGGAGTGTCCAGCCTTACGATGGTATACAACGGGCCGCAAAAATTCAGTAATGTTCAGTATGTAAGAAAACAGTCTCCGTATTTGCTGTGATAACAGTCTTTATTAAAGCAATCAACAGATGCACCGCTGTAGACACAATGCAAAATATACTGACACGCTAAAAAACAACTAAAAACTGTTTTTGTACAATATACGGTACATAAAATTGCATTCATCAATATTATTTATTTTAGAGGAAAGTTCGGACTGACTCCACGGCTATTCGGACCCGCTCACGGTTTTTATGTTTACTTTTTCAGCTTTTGTCTCAGTTTTAGTTTTCATTATTATTTTTTATTTCTTATCTTTTCAGTTTTTATCTTATTTTAGTTGTCTTTACTTCAGTCAGTTTTTAAATTTTGTCAGTTTTACATTTAACACTATTTCTATTCTCAGTATCTCTCATTTCATTTTTCTTTTAAACATTTCAGTTCTTTTTAGTTTATGTGCTAGATTAAACTGACAATTTTGTTTGTCAGTTTTTGAGTGCAAATTCTTCATTGTATTGTATTGCATTGTAGTTATGCGGTCTCGGACGTGTGCAATATGGTGTACTGCGTTGGGGTGGTAAGAGTGATCGAATTTCCGCAAAATTAGAAGCATTAACAAGACATTTAAATGCCGCTATAGATATAAATAGTCTGCACTATTGCCTCGATAAAGCAGTCTTTCCGGTTGCAAAATGTCGTCATGCCGGCGAAGAATAATGATGTAGGCTAATCCAAATGACAGGACTGTCCCTTCTCGTCGTGTTAATTCCGCAAGCGGTATTATAAATACAACTGGATTACGCGATTGCCGATAAAAATGCCAGCTGTCCTGACATCAGGTAGAGATATATGAGCACTTTAGATCGCAGAAACGTCTGACGACGGAAAAGATTTAAAGAACGCTCAACGGCTTCCGTCTGTCATTCATTTCTTATTCCGCCGATAAAATGGTCATCACACCCAAAGACGGCGTTCGTCTTCTGACATAGGCCTATGTGGAGAACAAATTATTCAGCCAGACATTTAGCCTATCAAAAGACAATCGGTTTTTCACAGATTATTGTCCTCAGCATACATTCGTTTAATAAAAACGTTGACACACGCAACCTTTTTTAACAATAAAAACATAAAAATACATCTAAAAATAGGCTACACAAACATTTACGGAAAAAAATGTGTCGTCATTATCATTCCATTAACAAATAGTTAGGCTAAGATATATATTCGAGTTCTATCGCTCATCAGACAGTTTATGCGTTATCAATGCCGTTCAGTTTATGGTAAGCTGCAGATCATACGTAGGCTACATGTAATTAATATGAGTATTTGTATAGCATACGGACAAGAAAGTCATTGTCATTTAATAACTTGGTTTTATTAATTAGCCACGCAACGGTCTTAATAGGCCGCAATATGGGTCTTGCCCGTCCGGCTGTCTGTCTGTTCCGTACAGGCTACTACTCGAAAACTAACAGGAGCAAAAAAAAATTAACATGAACGTTCACAGGGTAAGAGTAATAAGTGCGCCGATTTTTACGCGCGAAAGCAGTTACTGCTTTAACGCGTATTAGCCACCGCAATTCTGTCCGTCTGTCCGTCTGTCTGTCTGTCACAAGACTAAATCAGTCAAAAACGGTGCAAGCTAGAATTACCAAATCTTCACCGTCGGCTGCCTGGAAGACTCTAGTTTCAGGAACCGTAAAGCTTTTCCATAAATTCGAAGAGGGTCATCCCGAACGAGAGCGCTAAATGAGAGAAGGTGGGAAAATTTGCGATTTTCAGCCAATAAGTCGCTGTATCTCGATAACGGTGCGAAATAGGGCCTAGGTTACTATTAATTACTAATAAGAAGTTGTATACTGACTGTCGATTGCCACCGAATTTAATGACCTTGGATGATCTTGAACGCCAAAATAGGGGTTTTTGGCAATTTTGGGCTGCGAGACACATTTCAAGAGTGAATTGCACAGAATTCGCTACAGGTAAACCAATATAAGCTGCATAGAAAATTTTCAGCATTAAACGTAGATTTTAACGGTCCAAGTCTCAACCTTTTAGGTTCAAGGAAATCTGCGCACGAGGGCATCAAAAAGCGGTACCCCTAAAAGTCGCTATTTTACCGTTGTTGTCAAGTCTACCGTGAAAACGGCTTCAGATAGGCATGGATATGCTGCCTATCGCAACAAGCCCTAGTGACGAGCTTTTTGTCGTATCAAAATCGATGATTTTAAAAGACTCTGAACTCCAAAAGTAAAGGGTTTCATTGTTTTTTTGCAATTTTCGGCTGCTCCGCGCACTTCAAGAGTGAATTGCGACGAAATGGCTAAAAATAGACTAAGGCAATTTGCGAACAGGAACTGTTATAGGCTTTCGTGTGTCTCGTGAGCATTAGCTCAAATTTCTTGTAGATTTTAGGTTAGAGACATCGTCATTATCAGCGTATACTTGCCGGTGTGGTAGAGGTAACGGCAACGTGCTTCCAATAGCCGGACACGCCGACACTCTGCGGCAATATCGTCGCGATCCGCCGGCCATAGTCGACCGGCAATATTCGATCCTAGACAGGAAATTTCACATCATAGTTGATGCTAAAAGTAATAATGGAATAACTTTTGATGACTGCTGCTGTGTCTACTACATTGCTAGGCCTACTATTACCATCGTCACTACTACAAAAGGACGGTGATAAGAAACACATCGCAGTGATACGGAGGGTCATTTGCCGTATGGGATAACCTGGAAATACCTGCGCCCCGGCCTAATGTCAGCCTGTAGACAGACGGGTACCCGATTTACCTACCCCGGAAGGACGGAAGGCTGAGTTGACTATTGTGTTGGTTATATACCGAGATGGTTTACCTGTCCGCAGACAGTCATCCATCCAAATAGTAACGGCTTGACCGGGAGTCGAACCCACGACCTGGCGATCGCAAGTCCGACACCCTACCGTTACGCCACTAAGCCATGTAGGCCGATCACTCCTGTTTTCATCGTTTAATTAATCAAAATCACCAACTTGAACAAGTGCCCAAAAGACCGAGCTTTCCAAGATTGTTAGTGAAAACTTTTTGCAGGTTTCATGATTTTCTTGATGCCGAATCAATCGTGTCAGATCATTAAATGCACAAACACAAAAAGCAGAAAAAGCAGCAGACGTAACTGTCTATTACGCAACAACACAATAAAAATTGTTCTTGTATGTTCTGTATAAAGCGTTGCTTTGAAATCATACATAAGGAGCATACAGTGAAGTAACCACGTTATTAGTAATACCCCGTTTACACGATCAAGCTGACTCGACGAGCTGGCTATATGTTAGCTAGACGAGCCAGCTAGATGTTTGCTCAATGTTTGCTCGACGTTCGCTCAACGTTTGCTCGATGTCTGCTCGATGTTTGCTATGTTTTATGCATGTTTCATATTTGTTCGATGTTTGCTCGATGTTTGCTGGACGTTTGCTCGACGTTTGCTTGATGTCTGCTCAATGTTTGCTCGATCGTGTAAACGGGGTATAACGTCGACAACATTGTTATAAACATTGAATCGATGCGCAAATGATGCAACTTACAGTCGTGACCCAATCTTTGTTGTACATCGCGTGTTTCAAAAGCTGTAAATCGAAACGTCAAACAAACAAAACGCTCGTTAATTTCACTGCAGTCAGAAGCATGGTTAAAACATGACGTCTTCGTGCGATTGAAAACCTGGCTTAAAAAGTTATCACGTCAAGTTAAACTTGTTCATCAGCGCCTAATTCGTTAGCAATGTCACTGATTACACACCGTCACACCGGCATGGGAGTCAACCGTCAATCTAGAAAGAAAAACGGGGGCGTCACCCTGAAAGTATTGGGCGGGAACATCATGACTATTCTCCAAGTCCAAAAATGGTGACTTGAAATACGCAGAGCTGCTCTTTTTTCGATTATGTTCCGGAGGTGAACAAAAGTACATTCTCAGCATCAGAAAAGTTCTTTAAAAAAAGAAATACAACGAAATCGTTCGCGGAGATTTAGACTCCGCTGGGGAGCTTACGACACATCTGCCGTCGACGCTTTTCGTCCGCCATAGACAACCAATGTTGAACACAGATAGACGGCATTGGATACTGGCTTCAATGAAGGCAAAAACAAGAAAAGCCCAGTTAAAGCGCAACAGCGGTGCATGTTTTAAAACCCAATAAAACAAATATAAGTTCACCATCCTAGCAACGATGTATCTTTCACAGTCGCTAGAGGGCGCCAGACAACCGGCGGCTAATTATCTATAGTGTTTTACTTGTACTCGCCACAGGGTGCGACCTGTCTCGCTCAGCAAACGCCGTATCGGTTGAAAATCGCAAATTTTCCCCACCCCGTCTTATTTAGTGCCCTCATTCGGGATGACCTCTTTCGAATTTATGGAAAAGCTTTACTGATCCTGAAAATAAAGTCTTCCAGGCAGCCGACGGTAAAGATTTGGTGATCCTAGCTTGCACCGTTTTCGACTAATCCACCCGTGTGACGGACAGACAGACGGACAGATGGACAGAATTGCGATGATTAAGACGCGCTACAGCAGTAGCTGCTGTTGCGCATAAAAATGTACAGACTATTTGTACAGTAATGGCTAATGGTTAAATGGTAGCGTCACCTGCCATATGAGATCACACTGTGTTACCTGCAGCCACCCGACACAGGTGAACGTGCACGTCATAACCCCAGTCAGAAAAGCCGGCATTTGATTTACCTTCCCCCGGAGGATGGAAGGCTGGCTGAGTTGACCTGGTGTTGGTGATATACCGAGATGGTTTACCTGTTTGCAGACAGTCACTGATCCAAGTACTAACCACTTGCAAGCATGTCGACCGGGATTCGAACCTACCACATCGCGACCGCAAGTTTAACTTCCTAACAGTTACACTAGCAAACCAAACCACAACACTGTGCGGTAGCCTATTGTGCAGTTACAGTATGTAGCTAATGCCTGTACTAACCGTGTGACAACGAGAGGTGACGACGTGACACATGGTGACGAGCGTCATGTTCTGATAGCGATTGGACCAAGCGACCAGCACATGGTCATTGTCACGCCACCGTACCGCCGTGATGTAGTGATCACTAGTACAACAGTGAGTACATATATAGATGCAGGCCTACGAGTATACATGTACAGGGTGTTCCAAAAAAACGGATACCCAGTTTCATTTTTGGGATAACTTTGGTAATTCAGCACTGATTTTAACCATTCTTTCACTGTTACAAGCAGAAATTTATGGCGCGTAAACGTGAAGTTCTTTCACCCACCGCACTTTCATTGTGTGATCACATTACCTAGCAAAACAGTTCTCAGTTCGTAAGCCCATGATCAAACAGCGATCATCCTTTGTTATTCTGCACATATCAAACGATTTATTCTAAAAATTATTACTGGTAAACAAAGTAAATAAACACAATATGACGTAACAATGACGTCACAAGGCACTACTGCAAATAAGTAAGTAAGCTTAACTATTTTA
>Ga0056128_1006105_pt1:5000-15199 | contig 15199 bp, 6 predicted proteins | sample WorMetLIZISLAND2_FD_71113 | JGI IMG/M metagenome (GOLD analysis project Ga0056128, IMG submission 71113) | Marine gutless worms symbiont microbial communities from Max Planck institute for Marine Microbiology, Germany - Olavius geniculatus... ...
ACATCGGAAAGTACCGGTGATTCTGCGGTCCGTGATTGGTGTCAGTGTCAAGCGGATCTCCAATCTTCATCTTCTTCACTTCTTCCACCTAAACCGAAACAATTCATAACACCACTGACAAACTTAGCAAAAATAATACATCATTACAATGACACACAAGCAACAAACCAACACAATCATTGGCATATAAAAAAACCACCATTAAAACATCTATTTCGATGTCTGATTGACCTGCTATAAGTATTCATAGTTAATTCTGGTTAGGCAGAATCTAAATATAGAAAAAAATTTTTTTGCTGCAAAACTCTTTACAGTCCGACAAGTTCCTTTCATCACGCATTGACCAACCGTGTAAATATAACACTGAAAGAAACCAAAAGCAACAAATAATTACATACTACAACTGTTTACATGTATTCCTAAAACACACTTGTGAGAAGAGCTTTGTAGCCAGTCCTTTACAGTACTACAATGTCTCACCATTTATGTAACCTGCTCTTAAAGCTTTGCTCAGTACCTGCCAAGGATCATTGTTTTCAATAGCAGTAGTGAAGAAAATCACAGAAGAACTAACAAACTCCGACAGTATAGCTCACCACGAGAGAAATGAATTTGTCGTGCAGGCTGTCCTCAACAAACAGTCGACCAGCAGCTATACAGTTCTCTCCTTTGTTGAAAAAGACGCCACTGCAAGCCTGCACAACCAGGTTGAGCAACGCCGACCACGGTCAGCAGATGCATGGGTGACTTATCACAACTATGTTACTGCTAATTCACAACACAGTAACACAAATATACAGAACATTACGACACATCGGTGCCTTGCCATCATAATGGTAAAGCAGCATACTTTTAATCAAAAGGTTGTGAGTTTGACTTTGACGGGTAACTGTCTGTGCACAGGTAAACCATCTCAGTATATAACAGACCAACAAGATCAACTCAGCCTTTCATCCCTCCGGGATATGTAAATCAAGTACTGGCCTGTCTGGTTGGGATTATGGCAGGGCACGTTCACCTGTGCCGGGTGTCAGGTAACACCATGTGATCCCATATGGCAGGTGACGCAACTGACGCCCTGTAGCACTAGAACGAGTCCCCACAAACAGCCACACAGTTCTAACAATCTTAACTCTTGAGGTGAAAACCGATTCAAATTCATGCTCACAAATCGGACGGCTCGGTCGATGTCGCAGTCGCTGAAAATGATCAGCGGCGATTTTCCGCCAAGCTCAAGTGAAACTTTCTTCACGTTGCTCCTGGCTGCACTGTAACAGCGCATCATCACTCCTCACAGCATGTCGACATATACACTACTGGCATATTCATGCTTCTGATAATAAACCAGAAATGTTACCAAGGCCACAAGGTACGAAGCCGAAGCCAAAGCCAAGGCTGCAACGATACCTCCAAGTCCACACCAACACCAACGTCACAGCATTAGAAGCCAAGGCCGAGGTCGAGACCGAATGTATAGCATATAAGTCATCAGAAAATACTTTTTAAATTTCATTCTTTTTTGTCACGTACTTGTGTTTCATGAATCTTTAAATCTCTGGTTTCACTTGTGTTGCAATAAAGCAATGACTAGCTAACAAACTCACTTGGTGCTTAAGCACAGTAATTCTGCCTGCGTTGGCCTTGCCATTCAAAACCTTGGCCTTCAATGGCCAGACCAAGGCTACCAATTTCAGTCCTTAAGGCCAGACCAAGGCCTAACATTCCTGTAATAGACAAGTGACTGGGTGAGCAAGGTTTGATATCGTCCTGCTATTACAGCAATACCAGGTCCAGAAAATCAACTTATTCCAATAGGCCAGATCAAGTCATGCCTCAAAATCAAGTATCTTCAGCGGACTAAGTACAACTGTTATTAAACCAATGTACGTCAGGGCATACACCTTGGCATATATCCAACCACCTAAGTCATCCGAGACAACTCAGCCTTCCATCCCTCCACGGTAGACAAATCAAGAACAGGCTGACAACAAACAAAAAATATGCCAGAGCAATCTATCAACAATTAGATGAAGATCTACAGAAACCAATCAACTAACTGACTAAATGGCTTTTAAACTAGATCTAAACATAATAGTAAACACACAGCAAAGCTGTCTAAGTATGATGAATAATAATGATTATAATGGAGATGATGATCTTACAGGTATTACATTGCAGATACCTCTGCATGATGGTTTTTCCGACAGGTGTTGATCCGGTAAATCCCACCTTGCGGACCAGCGGATGACTCGATAACGCCTCACCAATCACTGAACCTACAAACAAACCAAACAAAAACTTCATGACAAAACATAAAGGCAAAGGTTGTCAATTTGTATAGCGCATCGTCGTGTACGACGTACACCTCTAATGCGCTTTTTGTCACTAACCAGAGCCGTTGATCGCACAGCCACCGCAAGCAGCCTGTAAACACAGGCTGGCGCACCAGCCGGCCAGGCAGCCAAGTCAGCTGTACAAAGGTCCCCACCTTCCATAACCCATATAATGGGTTACTACTCGCTTAACCGATCCCGGAGGGATGGCAAGCTGAGTTGGCCTTGTTGGTTGACTGATAGCGGACGCCGTACCCACAAAGTGGTCAAGCAGCCATCCATCAGTCTAGTGCAGGATAAAGAAAGTCCGCCGGCCAAGACCGACGTTCTAACCACTATGCTACGCCACCAACATACTATGAAAAGCAGTGACAAATCCAATCTGTTATCAAAGCTACCATCACTACAAATACTACAACTGCCTTGAGAAAATGCCCGGCTGCTCGACTACAACAACTCGCAATCCTCGGTAGACGAACTGATCCGTAACTGGAGATGCTGACTATTGGTGAGAAAACATTCTCTCATGAGCAAATGGACTGGTACGAAGAAACAAAAGACCAGCAACCATAAAAGCAAAGTATAAATATATTTAACAAAAACAAAAGTGACATGTGGGATTCCACGCACCTGAGCCGGGAAGTATGTTGACGACACCTGGGGGAAAACCTGCTCTCACAACTAACTCGGCAAACTTCAGCGACGTCAATGGAGTCACCTGTGAACAATAATATTACAAATTATTTGTCTCACTGTGCATTACTCACAACAAACAACAACATTAACAAGCCATACAAAAACACGTGAATATAAAACAGATTAAAAAATTATGCTGATAAAAGCATACACGCAACTATTTGATATTTATCTCAATTACTACTCACATTTCCACACAAATCACTCACTACACTACTTATACAAGTACAAGTCGTAAGAAGAAGCAGAAGATTTCTCATAGGCACTAGAGAGCAAAGCTGAACTAAGCCTGTTGCGTGGGAGCTCATCCCCATGACGGCACTTTGAGCCGGCGAGGGCTGAGCCCAATTAAGCCAGCATACAGCCCAAGTCGGCCGGGTTAACCGACTAGATTGGTACACTTGCAATCCTGGCCACAGGGCCTACTGTTGCGCAGAACTCGCCGATTCTTCCCTAGCGATGACCTTGACCACCGCCAGTACTCATTTTACCATCCCACAGAAAGTAGAAGGCTGAGTTGACTTAGTTGGCTGGCTCCGTACTGTAGACAGTCACCCATCTAAGTACTAACCAGGCCCGGCGTAGAGTAACTTCGTTTCATCTGAAACGCGTTACCAACTACGCCACGCCACCAACCGAACCACTGCTTATACAAGTATAAGTCGTAAGCCCTACTTGTAAAAGCAATGTTTCCTACATGTCGCACAGTTTTTTGATGCTTATATGTCTATATCAGTTTCCAGTCAGCAAAGCTACCCCACTAGTGCTTAATGTGTATGACATTTTGAACCATATTGCATGTATCCTATAAATTGTACAGTTCTTAACAAATAACTTTCAATATTTTCGTCCCTCATTAAGTAAATGACTATCAGTGCTCAACAGTTACACATCGCGACCACATTACTTCAATCGTTTATCGTTCCATTCCAACAAATATGTTAACTATACTTTTATGTCGATGACATCATCAATAGTAATCTTGTACAGCAAGATAAAGATTTTACACTTTGTTGCTATTGCTTTAAAAACAAGCAGAAAATCTGCCATTATAAAGCAAATAAAACATGCCATTGCGGGTTTCAAAACAACAGTGTTTCCGGCAGCAAGACAGGCCGACATTTTCCACGCAAGCATCATCAACGGATAGTTCCATGGAGTTATTATTGCACACACCCTAACAAACAGAGCCACAACTTCTATATACGAACCAAAAAATTTACCATACATGTTGACTGAGGTCAACTGCATGGAAGCACATTAGCTTTGTAGAGTTCTAAGTTGGCAACGCTTAAATACAATTAAGCTAAGATACAGCCCAAGTCAGCTGTTAACAGCCAGCATCTTTAACCGATTAAGTCAGCATGAGAGCAGTCCTGGTAAAAAGGACTGTACGTTACGCAAAACTTGCCACTTCTTTCCTAGTGATTGCTGCAATCACCACCAGTACTCATTTTGCCTATCCACGAATAGACGGCCAGGCTGAGTTGGCATGACTGGCTTGGTCAGACACTGAGATTGTATACCAGTGAACAGTCCCCGATACCAGTGGTAACCGAACTCGATGTAGGGCAGAGACATTGTTTTCAGAATAAAACAATCATCAGCTAAACAATTAACTGAGAAAATGATCATTGTACAGATAGGTGTTATTCTGCTGCATTCCGTAACATTACCATTAGCACTGTTCATTTTGAGTACAATTTGGCAATTTTACTGAAGCTATTCCAGCTTGGCCTCAGTTCCCGACAGCATAATTTGCTGGCTGCCATGTCAGAACTTTTTAAGATCAGATGCCCTGCTGTCACTCATCCAAAGCAACAGAGAACGCAGAAAAACCACTAACAGTTCTTTACTATACACATACTAGACACTACGCAGTAGACAAACTTTAATATTATGGTGTGCGACAGGGTGCCACAAAATGTGCCGCAAAACGTTTCATTTTGGTTCAACATTTCAGACTGCGAATTCAGTTTTGCATCAATCAATGAGAAATGCAAGTTGCACATGGAATTTTCTGAAGTGATTTGTGGGGCGCCTCAAGGCTGCAGGTCATTTTGTCAACAATGGCAAATATACTCGTTTATTTCTAAACTGTAAATTCCAAGTTTTTACAAGCCACAAATGGTTCTTACCCGACTGGCTCGCGTTTCGTAAACGTCAAGTTTTTGCTGGGCCGAGCGTGACTGATTGGTATGGTCTTACCCTGAGCACATCCAGAAACTATTTCAATAAAGTCAAAAGAAACAGCAACAAAATGAAATGATGAGTAGGCCATAATTTACACGTACGCTGCTAAGTAGGGCCAACAGTCTTCCGCGGAAAATTTTGCCAAACTCCACGGGCCAGTTCACAAAATTCCACAGCTTACCGCAGCCTTCCATTTGTATGTAAACTAAGCTCTATTCTGTTAAAAACTTCACTTTTCGGAGGCTGGCATGGTGCTCAGTTATGCTATCAACATACAAAAAAAAATTACCAATCTTTTTCCTTTTCAAAAGTGCAATTTGTCAATTAGTCGCATTGCGTTTATTTACCACTGTGCCATATTACAATAATAATTATTAGTAAAGACACAGTTTTCGGCAGTTTATTTTGATTTTTCTCCGTGATATGGTCAGTCTAATTACGTCATCAAGCCGACGATCGTACCAATCATTGGTCATTTCTCAACTTCTGCAAAATTCTGCAAAATTCCACGGCAATATCAAAATTCCATGGAAAAGGGCAAATTCTGCGGCCCACGGAAAACTGTGAGCCCTACTACTAAGCCATTCATTGTGAAACTGTCAAACACTTTTTTTACATTTCCACAATTCTGCAGGACTCAGGCTGCACCTGCCAATGTTATACAAATATTACTTACTGCCACTGTCAATACTACTAAACATGTATGCTGCAGTTCCTAAAAATCATGAAAAATGACCAAAACCGTAGTTCAATACAACTGCATATAATTAGTATCATGCACATATGATACAAAAGTATGCTTTGAAAATATCATACATATGATACATACAAATCGAAATATGACTGAAACACATCGTTTATTCTGGTGACAAACTTTTTTTCAAGATGCACAAATGTAAGCACGGAGGCCCTCAGTAATGCAAAACACTGAAACGCATGTACTTGCCATTATCTAACATATACAGAGGCACAAACGTGACAACAGTTTGCTGAACTAATTCTCTTGGCAACAGACCTGAATCTTGTCACACCAGCCGGCGAAGTACCGGAACGCGTCAATGGACATGCCGACATGAGTCTTCAGCGCCAGAGTGTAAACGGCTCCTGAGTCCAAACTCTCGATCATCGACAACTCTTCCCTGTGAGCTTCCATTAGATCCACCAGCCTTCAGCAACAATATCCAACATGGCAACTCAGCCTTCTATCCCTCTGGGACAAATAAATGTAGTACCAACATGCCCGGCTGGGGGTATGGCTGTGTTGGGTGGCAGGTAACACGGTGTGATCCCAATATGGCAGGTGACGCTCCAGAGCTCTGAGGTGGGTTACCACAAAAGCCGTATGCACTTTGATGCGCAACCGCTAGTCTCCATAAGCAAAAAGTAAACAATGCATCATGTCTTCAGCACCTAAACAAAAGAAAGAAAAGTCCAGCTAATGCAAAGGGAAATGCGCAACAGCGATGCATGTGTGAAGGCTCGGTGCGAACGGAATCTAAGTTCACAACGATGTTTCATTTAGACTCGATGACGGATGATGCCTAGCGCCATATCCACTGCATGAATTTCAGTATTGGTTAAAAATCGCAAATTTTTCCTATGCTTAAATTTTTCCATGCTAAATTGTGACGGTTAAGACGTGCTACAGCAGTAGCTGCTGTCGCGCATAAAAAGAAAAGTTTGGCAACTGCTTAAACAGTAATAAAAGTTATTGCCAGTTGGCCTCAGATAAACAGTACTGGAGGGCTGTTTCAGAATTTCAGGCCCAACAATTATCAAAACTTCTTCAAAATACTACACAGTGCAAAAATTAAGCCCTGCTGCTCAGAAAAAGCCTCATGCGCAACACAGATAAGATGCTAGCAAATCGTGAAATAAGTAAGAAAGTTTGTGAAGCATACGTACCTATACATTAGATTAGCACGATCCCTGGCACTCATTCGACTCCACTCACCCTCATAGAATGCTTCCTGATAAACATATTATATACATGTACCTTCATTTCACTTAATGTAGCCAGACTGCCCGGAAAGTATAGCAAGGAAGGTTCCTACGTTTCCAAGATCCTCACAAACCCAGTTAACACAGTATAGCACTTAAATAAATCAAAGCAGTATTTACGAGGGTCATTCGATAAATAAATTACAAAACAGCATCATTCCGTTAGTTTTCTAAATCTAAAAAAAATCCAAAATATACATTTTCCAGGGAATTTTATACTGAACACGTGTACAAATTTTTTTGATGATGACGACATTATTGTGATGTCATCTGCTCATAGAACCCAGTTTACACGTGTATTATTTTCCCCACCAGTAATCTACCATAACTCGCAAGTGACAAACAGCATGAGCTCAGGAAGAAAAAATCTAAAAACTTAACAAGTTAACACCATTTCTTTAAATGTAATAGACTAATGTTTCATTCATCAACATATCGTCCGAGTTCGCTCTAATGTTTGTCTCATCTGTCAGCAAACTTCTGAATGCTCGTTGCAAAGAACTGCTGTTCATGCGACTGAAGAACAACTGATTGCACCTCGGTATATGATACAAATTTCTGCCCATCTAGCATTTTCTTACACCAAACGTGAACTGTTCGGTTCGTAAAACACTTGCAAATATACTGCATGCGTCTCAGAATAAATCTGATTTGCATTAATTTTTCTCTGCCCACAAAAATACAATAATGGAATGATGTTTGTTACGAGCCGATTTCAGTGGCAACGTCATTGAATTTAATGTATTTAAATGACGTCACAATGACATCATCATCATAAAACTCACAGCTGCTACTCAGAATTAAATTCCCTACAAATCGCATTTTCAATATTTGAAAAACTAACAGAATGACGCTGTTTTGTAAGTTATTTATCAAACGACCCTCGTAAATAAGTCTTTCACATTATCATGCACCCTTAGGCCTATCACCTTCTCTAATTAGCAAAGAGCTGAGAACCTAATGGGCTGCGATTTTGTAAAAAAAAACAATTCTGGGCATAAACCATCCAACCAGCACTTAATCAAGTATGTATATTAAGCACATACAGTCACATTTAAATACTAAAACTAACAGAATGCAAAAAAGACAAAAAAACACTTGAAAGAAAATCTGTTAAAAAAGTGTTCATAATGTAGCTGAGCCACATTAGGAGCAATTGGAAATTATCCAACATAACGGGCGCTTCCAAGCCCTGAAATTATTTGTCAGTTTAGTTAAAAACATCAGTGAAACTATTTCAGTTGGCCGACTTACATGAGCGGCTTCGACTGCTGCATCGACGTCATCTCTGGTTCCCTTGGCAACCTTGCATATCACCTGTTGTTGCCGGCATAAAAACACAACACATCACAACATATGCTGTGAATTGAATTTTAGTTGGAAGTGCACTTTTACGCTGGCTGGCATCGCAATAAATAATATCAAGCCATTTTACGAAAGTGAACGTTTGCACCAATTATTTTGGCTTACTAAACCTATTAGCTTTCAAGTTTGGATCCTATATAAGACAAGCATCCGAGACCAGTAGACAGACAGTAGACAGTAGACAAAAATAAGAAAATCTCACACGTCTGATCGCAAATCTTTCTTAGTGCTATTTACACAAGGCATGACAAACATAGAAATCCTACTGCAAACAAAAATATAGGACCCACATGTTATAACGTTTTATATCAAAACATATGCAAAACAATACCGCCGAACTATGTCAGTATATGCAAACGAAAAAACGTCGAAACCCGTTCATCATAGGGACAGATGGTATCAAATGTCACACCATCGGAAGCATCAACAAATTCATTGTTAATAAACAGCTGGTGTGGAAATGTCACTCTTGTGCCCTTCAACGTCTTCTCAACCTGTCGCCATTTACACAACAGACAGAATGAACTTGAAGTGTAAACAGGGCTTGAAGTGAAAAAAAAACTGGTTGCAGATTACATTCTAAATGCACAACTTTGTAACTCTCACAAAAAGTGGCAGCATGCTCCTCAAGCAGTCAAGAAAGTGCTGGGCCTTATGACTTGGAAAAGACTCACTCACACATTTGACATTTTACATGGTAGTGAGCCAATAGCGCAAAAGCTGAGTTCCGATGACTAGCAATATGCCCACACTATAGGCAGGAAGACCTTTAAGTGACTTTCATTCACCAGATGACGCCACAAAGCACTACACTCTGCACAAAGCACTTTACCGATGGCCGGACGGCAACTCAACCTACCCCCCTCAGGGGAGGTGGGAGACAAGTATCTAAGGCCCAAAGACTCAAATGCTGCGGTCGAGATCTGTGACCGTGCAACACGGAAGATGCCAGGCCCACAGGGATATGACAAACAGACAAACAAACTTTCCGAGCACTATAGTAAAATAGAAAGCAGTCAGAGCCATATTCGGTTTAGCAGCGGTTTCCCTTATGCCCCATTGAAAGCAATGTTAACAAGAATTTCAAAGTAATCCAGAATCCAGGATTCCTTCCGGATCACCCCCAAAATTGGATCACTGGTAGTTTTTGCCATTCCAGGCATTCCCAGAAAATTTCAGAAAGATCCATCCATAACTTTTTGAGTTATCTTGCTGACACACGGACAGACAAACAAATAAAGTCCGCCAAAAACATAACCTCCTTGGTGGAGGTAAATATGCTGACGAACTCACGCTATCATAGGTGAATGCAGGTTTGAGCGAGATGCCACGACTGACGAGCACAAGAGTTTCCGTAAAGTCTGCAAACACTGTAGACATGTAAACGTTGTCGACTTCTAGCTTCAGACCTCCGCACTCGCTGCGTATCTCCTCGACCAACCTGTCACATCGTATACAATGGGCGACTTCACTTTTTGACTTTAGACTTTTGCTGAGACTTTCGCTGAGCCTAAACTTCGGTCTAAGTACCTACTTAAGTCAAAAAGTGAAGTGATTTCGCTGAGCGAAAACATGGCGACTAACACGGATAGTTTAGTAAATTAAAACAGT
>Ga0056128_1006107_pt1 | contig 15195 bp, 5 predicted proteins | sample WorMetLIZISLAND2_FD_71113 | JGI IMG/M metagenome (GOLD analysis project Ga0056128, IMG submission 71113) | Marine gutless worms symbiont microbial communities from Max Planck institute for Marine Microbiology, Germany - Olavius geniculatus... ...
ACGATATTGAGTACCTTTTGACGATTTTCTCAGCTAATCATTATTATTATTAGGCACAGTTTGTTGGAGTTATTTCAAAACGTAATAGGGGTCCGGTTTTTTTTGAGACACAGTGTAGAAGGTGCTCGTAAGAGTGCATATCTCCGCCAAATGAAGTAATTTAAACATTACAACTATACAACTACCCATAGGAAGTCGACCACCACGAACTAAATGGTCATGTGATCGATGATGTCATGACCCCGAAAGGTCAAGGTCATGACCCCATTATCTTCGAGGCGCCATATCTCCATAACAGTGCCAGATAAATGCATGGTCACAATGTAGTACATAATGGGGTCACGACCTTGACCTTTCAGGCCCACGTGATGTCATCGATCACATGACCATTCAATTCGTGATGGTCGACTTCCTATGGGTGGTCCATTGCAACCATGCATCTATTTGGCACAGTTATGGAGATATAGCACCTCAAACGCATGTACACAGACACATGGACACACAGAATGACCAATCTCATAATCTCCTCCAATGTTCACTATGTTCACACTTGGCAGAGATAATAACATGAATGGTTTTGGAACATGCTGCCACTATGACACATTCACTGACATAATGCCAACAAACATGTTGGGGCCGAGTTCGACTCCAGGTCATAGCAAAAAGCATGTAACTTCAGGCCACAGTGAAACATTACAAAATTTCCATCCCAGGTGGGCCCAGCCCATTCAGCCATAATGATTCGACTGGGTATTCACTTGGTTGGAGGCAGGGTGGTGGGGAAATACTGAACAATGCCCTCATAATGCTGTGAGCATGTAACATGGAGTCACTAACACTTCATGTCTCTATGGGAGCTAAAACAACTCTTTACAATCACTATATGTTAAGGAAATGCAATGAAAATACCGCAAGTTCCGTGTCGTAATGACGAATAATCTCCTGACTTGACTGATCAGCTTGGTGCAGCTGCGTAAGCTCTTCAGACAGTTCAGAGACTCTAGCAGCAACATGAAAACAAAGCAATCGATGACAGCATATTCACAATTCATACACTCATAAAGATAAGCCAAAATAATGGCAATGAGACCTACTACTTTATTTGTAGTTTACGTAAAGTCTATAATGTCAACATCTTTTAAATATTTTTTGGTGACAACTACTACATTCTGTTTTTTTTCAAACTTACTGCAAATCTCTCAAATGTAGCAGCAACCCTTTTTACAAGCTGGATGTCTTCCTGTCAAAAAACCAACAACATCAAGGCACTAAAGGGTTACATTTTGTGAAAAATTTACAAAAAATTCAAGTCACTTTAAAAAAAATAAAACAGAGAGAAGCAAATAGCAAATTTAGCTTACCGCTCTTTCCAGCGTTCAACTTCCAGCAAAGCCTACAAAACACGAACAAACACTGTTCTTCTCAGTAAGCACACAGTGACAGCTGAAAACAAAAACTATTATGAAGTTGAACTGCCACTATCATACCTTACATGGTCTCATTTATGACGTCATGTTGTGACATCATTATTATTAAGATATAAATGATTAGAGAATAATCATAATATTTTCTAGTCGCAGGTGTAGAAAGTGCTGGAATTTATTGTAGATTATTTGTAGTAATTAGCAGTGACACTTTATGACATTTGAAAGTATTTGAATAGTTCGCCCGCTTTTGCAGCGATCATTAGTTAGTTAGTGATGATGTCAGTGTTGGAGCACTGCATACGGCAAAACGGTCAGCTGCAGACAAAGCATTTTGTGGTTTACTTAAAGAGTTGTTCTTGCAGACTTTTTTGCTCGAAAGACACACTGCGAATGAACAATATTATCAGGCATTATTGTCTGATTGATTACGACCAGCAATTGGCAGCAATTGTCCAGGTTTGCTGCAAAAAAAGTGTCATTCTTTAAAATGGCAGTGCCGCACCATGCAGTTGGCCCATTAGACACTTTAAGAAAACTGAAAAGATGGGGACACTACAGCATTTAATTTAGCTCCAAGTAATTTTCATTTGTTTGGGCCAGAGAGCAAATCACTTGGGAACGTTAAGTTTAAAAACGATGAAGATGTTCTACACCATTTTGTCTGGAAATTTCCACAGGTGCCAATAAAAAATTTAATCCTGTGGGTTCCAGCTGACTTGTAGAACAATGACAACATTGCTGTGAACTGCAAAGAGAATATGTTGAAAAGTAACACAACTGTCAGAAATGTGCAATTTACTGTCATTGTATTAAAGACATACTTCTGGAACTTACTTAACGCCCCTCGTACATGCATGTCTATATTACAAAACTCAAATAGAAATACACACAGATATTTTAACACCCATTCGTCAGGTCTACCGGTATTAGGTGCAATAACCTAAGTTACCAAGTCCTTTGGGGACTGCTAAGTAAATAATCTGTTATACTATACGATATTTTAAAACATAAAATCAGTAGTATGCAGCCAAACCCAACATTTTCTAGCCATAAAATACAGTGCAATGTAAAGTCGGTTAGATTCACCATTTAATAATGTTCAGCTTTTTAAAACTCTCATTATCTTGTAATTTATAGACAACAAGCAAACCAGGCAAACTCAGATAACATGCATTTGTGCATGCAATCTCACACATAACCGTTCAATGCACAGGTAAATATATATAAAGATTTAGTCTACAATATTAGAGACAAACTGATGCAGCAGCAGACATACAGCACAAAAACCAACCTGGTCTTTGGCAGTCTGCATAACGCTCATCTCTTCAGTCAAGCACTGAATCTGAGAGCCGACGTCCGACTGATTTGACTGTAGCTGCTGCCATGATGACTGCAGCTGCACGACGACCATACAGTGCACACACACAATGCACACAATTAACCTCTCGACTGAGTCTGTGCAACAATGAACAGTGCTACCAGCTGCAAGCTCTGTTCTGGCAAATACCAAGATACAAAAGATGACCGAGACAACTAAGAGCAAAGTGGAGGAGTTCGGTGAACAATGACCTACAAAAGATGGAGCTCATGGCAGCTCTTTACAGACATGGCCCAATGTGTTCAGTTGGATACGAAATGAATCGAGATCAAGGTCAAGGACAGCACGTGGCAAACGTCATTGAACAGCAGGTGTCGGCCCGCTATTCCAAAAAGCCACCATGGTCAAGAATAAGGTTAGTAACAGGGTTAGAGTTAGCTTAGCTGTTTAATAAGTAAAGACTAATCATCAACTAACACAGATTTCTGGCGGCCCCTCAGAATGGCAGACCTTCAGAATGGTGAACCTGAAATGAACAGCATGCTTGCAGGCCATGCTATACTCAGATATATATATAGGGACAGTAGAAAATCACGACAAAAAATTGCAAAAAACACGGCAAACTTTTGTGAAAATCGCAAAAATTACGGCAAAATCACGGCATCAAATCACAGGCCTGAATACCATTATACGGTCTATAAAACTCAACATCTAGCATTGACGACCATCATTACATTCAGTGCAAAGTTTACACTTAAACAATTTTGTTCTGCAGAGCACTAAAACTTACATTTCTACGATGACGTTACAGTCACATATTGAGCCAGTAAGTAACAAAGGCACAAGAACTTTGTTAGCAAAGGCGAAAAGAAATATTTTTTTGCGTTAAAATCACACAATAAAAATCAATTTATGCTGACTAAAAGCAAATTATTTGTGTAAAAACGCAAAATCACAGCATTTTGGCAAAAAAACACGGCAAATCACGACATTTTAGCAAAATCACAGCATTTGACAAAAATCACGGCTTCTGTGATTTCCGTGTTTCCGTGATTTTCTACCGTCCCTAGATATATACTGTATTCTACTCATCACAACTTCTGGATATGAATCAAAATCTGGATAGCTACCAAAATCTAATCTCTTGCTTCTTTGAGCATGTCCAGCCCTCCAACAAATTTCACAAAAGTTTTAATAATAAAGAATATACAAACAGACAAGCATGTCAACATACATAAAACGTGCTCACACATTTACATCATTCACAAAAACAATACTTCGCTCAACAAATAGCAATCAACTGAAGGTGCAGTAATGAATCTGCCTATCGATACAATTCACTGTAGGTCATGCTGAAAGATCAACATGTCTATATAGGATAAGTGTTCACTGTATGTAAGAAACAAACCTGACAAAATATTAATGACAAATACCTCGTAATAACATCCTTGCCAACTGCTAATGGTTTCACTCAGCTGCTGTATGCCTGACTGCAGCATCTGATTCTATTACAACACCATCAACATCACCACATTAACTGTACATCTGGCACATTACACACTCATAACCAACAGTTAACCATGTGTCCACAACAGCATCTATGTATATCAAGTACATAAACTCATGACACTAATTTCCATTATGTAATTTTTTACACTGACTAACGCCATCCGTCAGTCTCCTATGGCCATGTTAATTGAGCATCAAAAAGAGCAAGAACACTGTGAAACAACAACCCCCGGACAAGCCTAATCTGTAGTCACAAGTATAGGCTAAACAAGAACAATACCATCTGTTACGACACATCACGGTGCATCACATAATCAGTGAGCTGTTTAGTTGGTTTACTTGGGCAATCAATATGCTTTACTTTTTGCTTTTGGGGACTGGCTTAACCTGAAGCAACTATGAAATAATGAGCAAACTAAACAAAGAAGAACCAAAATAATTTGACAAAGGCAGAATTGCTGATCAATGCTGCGATCTGGTGAATCATAAATCATCTTCTTTCACAAGTCACAAGCAACTGCATGTTATAGCTGGAGGTTCAACCTGAATCTCTTCTGTCCCTGGGGGTCAGGGACCCTCATCTAACAAAGTGTCATTGGACCCCATAATCATACTTGCAAAATGGCACTTAAATCTGTCAGACAGACTGCAGTACACAGAAATGTGTAGGAACAGATGAAACTGCTTGCACTGCATGTGCGATTACATCTAAAAACAAGCTTGTCCAAAATGAAGACAAAAGCGTCTAATGTCATAAATGTGAAATCGCAGTATAAACATACCATACACTAATAATGCAAATTACCTGTTCTTCATGTTCAGAAATTGTTTGCTTTTGTCCGCTGATTGTACTGGCTAAAGACGTAATCTCTGTCTGCTGCTTAATTACAATTCGCTGCGCTGCTTCAAGCTCGGACTAACAGACACGTATTATAACCATTACTTGTTGTTGACACAAGAATTGTTGATTGTAGCCATCATCATTCATGAATGCAATCCCAGGACTGAATTCCATGGGATTGAGAAATTTGCAATCCCAGAATCCAGTTTCAAGATTAGGGGCTTACAAAATGGTTGTAATTTTAGTAACCCTAATAGACTTATTTTATGCACAGAATGCAGTAGGCCACTATGGAAGTTATATCCGAACTGCAGGGAGTGACTGTGACTGACAAAATACAAATTACAGTGCACAGCAAGGAGTCTAGCATGCACAAAATGTTTTATTCATTATACAGATAACTGTTATTTATATCATTTAAAACCTGAAAAAATAGAGATGTGACGAAGCAAAAAAATATTTGCATTCGTCGAACGTGAATATTAACTTTACTATTTGGCAAATAACAAATGTGAATACTTATTCAGCTTCAAGAAAACTTCACTATACCGGCATTTTGCACCTTTGCAACTTTGAATAAAGTGAAACATCTAAAGTAGTTGTTCAATGTTCAATCAGTAAAAATCAATATCTAAGGCAAAGTTTAATCCATCAAGTTCCATTAAGAAAATGCAACATCCAACATTGCTCTCTTCAGTCAATACTGCCTATCTAAAGTTCAATAAAATTCAATCATGATGAGTAAAATGAAATATTCACATTCAACAGAAATGCTCCCAGCTCTTCGTAGAATATCAAATAGCTGAAAAGTGGTCAATATTCGAACATTGTTGAACGCAAATACAAACTCTGTCACATGCCTATGTAAAAGTACTGTTGTAACAAATTTTTGTAATCCCGAAATCAACAATAGCAGCTAAGCTCCTATCACCACATTCACGCAAGTAAGACTTACGGTAACAGAAAGACCTGCATTTACCTTCACAGCTCTTAGCTCAGATTCAACTCTTTTTAGCTGTGCTGCAGAATTCTGCGCCTGCTGCTCTGAATTACAAACCTAAAACACGCAAATAAATACACCTAAGTCACCAAAATGTTTACAACATACTTACAACATACAGAGTATCAAATCCGACTAAATACGGGGTTCCTACAGATTTTCTGTAGCAAAATTCCCTGATTTTTTCCTGACTTTTCCAGTCACGGAATGACAATTTCCCTGACCATTGAAACAATAAGCCTATCACACAAATGTCATAAATGGTACACTATATCATAACTAATGAAATAGTATTAATGGAGCAATATGCAAACAACAGAGGTAAGGGAGTCAAGGTGGCGAAGTCTCCCTGAAACTGAAACATTTTTAGCTTTTGGACGTTCAATGAAAGCCGCAAATTTGCCTGATTTTTAATATTTGGAGATACAAAAATCACAGATATCTGCAGTCTACATGATCCAAAATCATTTTCCCTGACTTTTCAAAAATAATATTTTCCCTGACTTTTTCCAGTTTTCCCTGACCTGTAGAAAACATGTAAATACATAAGCACAAACCCATTTTTAACAGCCATACAATACAGTCACCAAAACAGTGCATCAGAAACATCATACCTTGGCACGAAGTGAATCCAACTTCTGGCTGGTGTCTGCTCTAGACTTCTGATCAGCATGACCTTCTACAAAACATTACAAAAAAATATGAACACAAAACAAACATATACTACGATAAAACTTCCGATATAAAGCCCCCAGCTACTATCAAATCAAGAGATATAGAACCGCTGGCTTATATTACAGATCCAGCATCTACATGAGACCCAGACTGTATTAAAAGTTTTACGGTATAGAAACAACAGTCAGATTTACTGAAAGATGGAAAATACAGATGCATAATCATATACCAGTAAAAAGAAATACATTTACAGCCATAAACACATAAAAATGCAAGATATGTACTTACTGAGCTGATTGACAGCCTGACGATGCGGAGACTTCTGTTTCTGTCAACAAACAGTACAACAATGCAACTTATCTCAGTACAATGCCAATGCTTAATGATGCAAGTCAACTGCTGATGAAAGGAAACCAAAACTCACAAAATATTCAACTACAGGGTGGGCCAAAAAACGTGGCACTTTACTTTTGTCCATATCTTTGCCAATTATAAATCGATTTTCTAAATTCTTTCACTGGCACACTCTGCAGACAATTTGCAATAACGTGATTATTACATATCCCACCACATCGTAAATCTGTCTCTACAATACCTTGTGAAATATGAATGAAATATGTATATATAACAATAATAACAAAAAACATTTTGGCAAAATTAAAAACAAAACACTTCAAACCAACATTGCAGTGAATGGTCTGTATGACGCTAAACTGTGTGGGTCTAACACAGTCTAGTGTACTGCAGTATCATTCTTCACAATGTTGTTCTGAAGTTTTTTTTTCTCATTTACCTAAATTTTTGTTATTATAGCCAGTTTTTGCTTATGTTTTTATTTTTTAGATACCATCAAGCAACAAAAACAGATAACAAAAATAATAAAATTCATTCACAATCAACAATCACCAAATGCTAAGTTCAACGTATGAATTAATAAGATAATGCCAAAACTGAAAGTGAATGACAAATTCACACTTAGAACAGAATCTTTGGTAACAAATCTAGTTCTGATAAACTCTTACTACTAAAGGTGCCCTGACATACCACTAGCTGACTAACAAATGTCACAGAGACTATAAACATTTCTCAAAATGCTGTTTCATAACATGACATAAAATACCTTGCAAGCCCATGAAAGGCAAATGAACAGTAAAAAGCCAAACAGAATGTAGGCCAGAGCAACATGCGCAGGTCTCAGACCAAATGGCATCGATATGAACACAAACTGAATGGACGACGGCAGCTATATATAACAAATATCAGCAAAAATTATCAAACTCAATACAGATAAATTATTTATGAATACATTATTGTCTGCGCATTGGGCTGAGCTGATACGGCCTCAGCGCCAGAGAGGTGCATAACTTGTCCACCCCGAAGGTAAGGTAAGGACATTATTGTTCCTCAATATAGCACATTTTAAAACAATATAAATGAAGTTCTTTATTTAAGCTATCTGCAGAAACAATAGTTGAGCTGTGTTTTATTGACAAAGAATTGGTAAATGTTGAAAAAACTTTAACAAATATTTTTTTAACTATACATTGATCATACTTGTCTACGACTTTCACTACATATTGTTTCTAGGAACAGGTACAAGAAGTTATGCATCTTACCATATCAATAATTGTTTCAATAAATGAATAGATAGAGCTGAGAGGAGAGAATGTCCAGCCAGTATTTCCATCATCGGGTACAACAATATCAGCTAGGTCACTGTCATCAACATTCACAGGAGATATCTCTTCATCTTCATTCTGCGGAAGATCTTCATTGTCATCGCTAGATCCCATTGCCAGATCAGAATGCTCTTCAGTCAGATCACTTTCAGTATTCGTTGCTTCATCTACTTCAGCATCATCATCATGACCACCATCATCATCAACATCAGTGTCAGTGTTTTCTTCAACAGAACCAGCCTCTGATGTCAAATCTGTTGACCTCTCATCTTCGTCATCGTCTTCAGATGATTTGTGCCAGATTTCTGTCAACTCTGGCACGTCTTCTGCTTCTCTGTCACTGTCTTCCTCAAATGTTTCCTCAACAACGAGCTCCTCATCTGACATTGGAACTCCTTCCTTACTTTCACCCGCTACATCAGCAGCAGTCGTTTCAGATAGTATGAGCTTTTCGCCATTGTCAGTTCTCAGTGACTGTTCATTCCTGACATTCTGAGAATCTGCAAGATCTGCATCATCATCAGCATTGGTAGCGTTCTCAATGCCTGTAGACTCGGGTAGATCTGGATCAGTGTGATTTCTGTCACGTGCTTCATCACTGCTGCCGGTGCTACCGGAAGCCTCATGCAAACCCTGCACATCATCCTCATCCAAATCTACATCGACTGAATCTGAATGTCCATCCCCAACATCTTCAGGCTCTGTCTCTGATCTGGTAACAACTCTTTCATGTACAGATCCACCCTTTGAAATAGACATGTCATCACCAGCGATGGATTCACGATGGTGTGGACGAGGCAAGTCCTTCTCTGAAATCCCCCCAGAAGGTGCCCCAGTAGTCTTGTGGTGCAATGACTGTTTGTGCAAGTCCATTTTCCGACGCTGTTCTTTCCACTGTTTCAACGACATGTCATCATCAGTCTCATCACCTTTAAGTTTTGTGTCCTGTCTGCGCTGTTCAGTGTCTGCTAATTTGTGCCCTTCTTTCTGAAAGTTTGAACGAGGACCTCCTTCGCGACTTTCACGCAACTGTCGCTCATTATCAGACAAATGGCTGTGGCTGAATGCAGCCTTTTTCTCGAACTCTTTCTGCTTGCTAGCAATATCCTGAGCCGCAGCATTCTCTGCAGACTGCAGCATGTTACTAAATGCAGAATCCACGATGCTGTCAATTTCAGAATGTACAGACCTTGCTTCACCTGCATCAATCACAGCATGAACAAGTACTGATCCACAGTTTATGTCTGTCTGCACAAAGTGCTAAATACAGCTGCTACGTTAGTGGCTGTAACATTAACATTTTTTGCATACACTACATTGCCCATTCATTTTGCAGCACTCTTAAGCTCAAAGACAATGACGAAATAATATTAAGTCAACAGATAGCCCATAAGTATTCAAGTAAACATAAATATACAGTCTGGTGACCACTAACAACTACACATTTTGCAAGAAAGAATGATATGGCTACAATGGAAGGACTACAATAATAGCTGTTACCAAAATTCACAAACTTAATAATTAAGTAAGCAAGCAAGCAAGTTGCCTTGAATTGCAAATTTTGATCGTACAAGCATTACACGAATGAATAATAAACTCAAATACAAACATACAACACCCGTAATATACACAGTAATAAATCTGCACAGTCACAAGAGGGAACAAAATAACATACATATACAAAATTCTAAAATCCACTAATAATTAATAAGGGCTTTGACAATAAGACTAATAATTAACTAATACAGAAAGGCCATCATGAATAACCTCTTATGAAAGAGGACACAAAGCTTACTGTACAAAACTGCAATTATGTGTAGTTTCCTAAACAGTTACACACCTGAAATGTGATCAGAGCTTCTGTCTAATACTGGAGAAGAGACCAGTGAAGCATCATCCATATATTGTTCAGACAATGATGATGGCAATGTATCTGCATCTCTGTAATACTGTGGATCATCTGCCTGCCCAGTTACTGATACATCTTCCTCTGTCAACTGAGCAGATGGAGGTCTCTGGTCAACAGAAGGTATCTGACCAACAGCTGAGTTGTCTGTCTGCTCATTGCTATGCACAGAGCCATCAGCAAATCCAGTCTCAGAGGCCTGATTGTCAAACCTCCTCTGACCAAGAGGATGTTGCTGATAGACCTGATCTACATGGATGTTTGGCTGGTGAATACCAGGATCCTGATACTGGTATCTATGACCATGATGATGCTGACTGATAAACATGTCTTCATCTAGCCACTGACTATTTACCACATCCGAAGCTTGTCCACTGAAAAAACTCTGATCGTTTCGCCTGCGGAGATAGTGATCATCTTGTGGATTTACATGTGACCAATCCACGTTAAGCTGATGATTCACAAAGTGCTTCTGATCATGCTGCATGAAATTATTATTATCTGCCATGTTCCTCATGCGATACTGTTGCTCATGCATTGACTCTGGCCAAGACCTCCTATAAGCTTCCTGCATTTTGGGCCGCCATCTGTGATGGAATTCTTCAACAGGAGACGAGTATTTCCACACTGATGGATGTGCACCGTGATCCAAATGCGGATGAAGCTCGCCCCCAGGAAACATCACATCTGCCGGCTGGTTATGCTGATGCCAAAGGCCTCTGTGTCCAAAGATATTGGCCTGATGATGACCAAAGTCGTTTCTAATGTGCACTGGATTAGGCAGCTGGTCCACCTCAGAACTATGTCTAACATACGCATCACTGCGAGCACCACTATATTGTTCTGCATAACTTTTGTCTACTGCAGGCTGCTGAGAAAATGGCTCAAAATGCTTTCCCTCAGAACCAGACTTTGCTACTTCCTCCAAATTGACAGCATTGTTACTCAGCTCAGGAGCATTGGCTGCTAAATGGGACTTAATCAGGTCAGAAGCAGCACTATCTTTATCACTTTCACCTACATCTTTCACTTCATCTAGCTGCTCTTTCATACTTACATCAAGTCTAATATTGCCAGTATCAACAATGACATTATCACCAATATCAGCCTGATCCATTTTATCATCGCCTGCTTCTTCATTATTATCATTATCATCTTCTGCTTCTTCTTGTACTTTCTCATCATTATACAATTCCGCTGAGTCATACTGCTTTGCAGTCTCACTACCAGCAACTTGTTCTTTCTCAACCTTATTATCTTTAGCAGAAAGACGATTACTATTGTCATTCTTGGCAAATGATTCCCCCAAGTCTGGATTCTTCTTAATCAAACCGTTTTCAGCATCAGAACTCTTCACTCGGTCGAGACCACTATCAGCATCAACCAATGGAATAAATTCTTGTTCCACACCTCTGGACAGTGAATCCACTATATCAGCACTGACAGCTGGCATGGAAGAACTGCGGATGTAATCTGCACTGTCCAGGGTCTGCTGAGGACTCATGTCATGGGGCAATGTCTGTATACCAGGTGACAAATGGGGACTGTGGGCACTAACACCAGGTTGTGATACGATATGCTCATCAATTGATTGAGCGGGCTGATCTGTTACGCCTTTGTTGTCACCAGTGGAGTCGGAAACAGTCTCAGATCCTAAACAGACAAGACACTACGATCAAAAGCTTTTGGTACTACCAACACCATCACAGTGTTTTGCACTGCAAACTGCATGCCAACTACAAGAATGCCAGCCGCTACTTCACACACGTTGCTGCAGTTACTAAAGCTACCAGTCCACAGAGCACAACTGAGAACTCTTCCCATGCAAACGTCAGATCCTGGAATCTCTGGCATGGAGCACAGTCCAACACCATGCTAGCAGAAACTTCATGCAGGTTTTCATAAGGTCTTAGTGCAGGAAAGGACAGGTGTTAAATGACAACGAGCATGTTATACACTAACATAGCTAGCTACCACCGAGATGTGCATGCTTATTCTAATCAAAATCACCATTTCAGATGACTATAAATCAATGATACACCATGCTCAATGCACACATTATACAGAAAATGTTATGGTGGTCTCAATTCCTCATATCCTAGACCAAACTTAAGTTCCATCCATCTCCGCTGGCAATACATAGCACATGACGTTGGGATAAACTATCAGTGCTCAGACACTGAGTGCAGCAATATTGAGTTTAGAAGAGTTTATTTGCTGCCTCCAGCAGAATGACATACTTTAGGCTTCAAGTGTTGAAGAAACTGTCACACATTTGCGATTGCTCTGTATATACATTATGTATGAAAGTAAATATTAATCCTACTTGTTTCATCCTGCAAGACCCAAACTCCAGCTCAACTCAGCATGCAACATGGCAAAGAGTTGTTAGACACACACAACATAATGCGAGTTAGTAAAAACTGAAATACATACTCTGTCACCAACAATGCCAGAAGACGTGCTCAGCACCGAATTATTTGGCCTGGTCCACCTAAACATCTTGATTTCTGAACATGGCCCATTATTTCCTGGCTGACCCACGTTGCTGACTATAAACCAGCTGAATTTACATTACAATTTTTAATCATTACTTGTTACATACCTGACCATCAGCTTATAGGACAATTGATATAATAGCAAATCAGTCAGATTGTCATTTATTCAAGCTAAAATGTGACTGTTCAGCAAACATTATTATTAGAAAATTGTTAACTGTAAATGTAGACTTGGACCAATTTGTAGTTTCTACATGCAGCCCATTTAACTAAAACAACTAGTAGACTCGGCAGTGGCATCATATCAGAAAATCGATGGGGGAAGGGGGGTCTCAGTAATCCTTGGCTGGGTCTCAGTCTACGTAATGTATTTTTAGTAACATTGTTTCAAAGGTACGATTTACAAGGAAAAAACTACAACTATAAATCCTTAGGGGGGTCCGTAGACCCCTCCAGCCCCTCTAAATGCTGAGATTCAGCCTGGCTTGGATCTACCTGTCTGTGCATGCGTCTCACCGACAATATTTAAAACATGCTATATAGTCTACCAGTGATAAAAAAAACCTGTCTTTATCAGCACTCATTCTCACATTACAGAAACTAGAGCGTCAGAAGCTCTTATAACCAGATACGGTAAATACTGCTGATGACAAGATAAATGTACAAAACATAAATTTATACCCTTGTTAACGGCAACATTTAAGGACTTGCACATCAAAAATAGCAAAAAATACAAAAGATGATATTGCCTGCATCACACTGACTGTGAAATTTTGCATGACGGGTCTCTTCGCCGATGTAATCAACCGTGACAAATTTTATCTCAATCCGGTCAGGGATTTCGATTCTGTGGGGGGTTGCATTTTTGGCTTTTCCATAGGAAAGAGAAGTTGCCATTAACACAGGGCTTGAACTACTGTTCAGCCTGTGAAATGCAAAAGTTACAATATAAACCAAAGAAACTGACCCTCTTTATTTCATCATTATTTGCATAACACCACAAATTCTAACACATTTTTACACAGGTGCCATAAACTTCAACAATACTTTACAGTTGTAAACTATGCACTTGCAGATTTTGTTCCCATCTCACCACCTTATGTGCTGATATTCGACAGTTAAAATTTTTGCATCAATAGAGCAGCTGATAGAATAGATAGTTGATAAGTAAACACTTAGTTAGTATGGAAATGACAACAAATCACTATAAGGGGGAATTGTTCTGCAACACAAGGTACAAAATACACTGCAAACAGCTGTGCAATTAACAGAATATTAACTCATATTTTATGACACATGCATAATTGTACAATGTACATGTTAACTAACTATGCATAGACAACCAAACTACACTTTAAAAGTAAACTCACACATCAAGTGACTACCAAAGACATTCTTGTTCATTTGAAGCTGTGGCGCATTGTGACTATTTAAACTCCACTGCTATAAATGCACTTATTTACTTACTTGCTTATTTAATATATTTTAACTTTACTCCAAAATATCCATGTTCAATTTCGTTTCAGACAGAATACCTGATACAAGCAATTTTCACTATAAGGTAGTACTAAACAAATCAACTGCACAATTAATAGAAATGAATTAATAGAAATAAATAGAATTACCCGCAATTTTGTGCTAAACAAATACCTTCATGTTTTTGCTCATCAGCTGATGCTGCAGGTGGTCGTCTTTTCAAGAAATTATGTCTCATGTGCTTTAGGTTCTCTTCCAAATTCTGCATCTTTTTCCTGGTCTGCTCGGCAAGCACTGCAATGCAACACTGGAATTCAAGTTCAGTTTAAAGAAAGTTCCTGATAAACGATACTAAAAAAACATATAGTAAAAGCCAATCAACTATACCTTGTAAGTAAAAAATACCTCAAACTAACATAGTGACATTTCGTCACAAAAGTCTGATATTGTTAGTCCGCCCAGAACGGTAGTTCTCAGCAGGCTTAAGTTTTACAACGAAGGTTTTTCATTTATTATGCCAAGATATCTCCAAGCTCTGTAGGCCGATCACCACAAAATTTTGCAGCATGATCAGAGGTTAGCCTAATTTTATAATACAAGTCCAAAAATTTGGGAAGAGTTCCCACCCAAAAATTTTGGGGGACCAAAACATGTAAAATTTGATGCGATTTTGGACAACTTCAGACTATGACCATGAATATCGGTGGAAGGAATGAGAATATCCAAAATTGGACAAGTAATTGATTGACCGTGATTCCTGCCATGTTCGACAAAATTTTTCTGGGGTAAACTGTGGTCCAGTAACTATGGAGATCTAAAAGATCAAATCATACTCACACTTGGCGTGATTCGAAGTCGCGGATAGT
>Ga0056128_1006109_pt1 | contig 15194 bp, 7 predicted proteins | sample WorMetLIZISLAND2_FD_71113 | JGI IMG/M metagenome (GOLD analysis project Ga0056128, IMG submission 71113) | Marine gutless worms symbiont microbial communities from Max Planck institute for Marine Microbiology, Germany - Olavius geniculatus... ...
GGGACAACCCTGCAGGAGTTAAGCCACGCTGCCCTAGATAGGCAGCGGTGGGCAGCGATAGTAAGAATGGCGTCAGACACCAACGGGCATTGAGCCCACGGTTGTCGATGATGTCGATGATGAATTTGACATTGATGACTTGGGTATACGTGTGTGCATTTAAGATGTGCCAATAGGCTATCAGTTTGACTTTGTTTGACGTTTCGATGTGTCTATTCCGGTATTTGTTGTCATTATTCGGCTTGTGATAATAAGGAATTAATAACAAATGACGATTGTTGACGAAGTTTATTAGCGCCTATGCAATATCTTGATACTTTTACAATTAATTACGTATATAACTTTTACCACGTTTACTATTTACCACTTAGTAAATGTGTCCCATCGTCATATCGTTTTGAGACCTAACAGTAATACCTCCTATCAGTAGGCCTAATACCTCCTATCACTACTTTCATTTTCATGGACTAAAAAGTTTTGGAGTTCTTATGGCATATAATTTTTATCTTACTTTTTTTATCAAATCATTACACACCATCGTTTTGCATAGGACCTATTTTATATCATCCATGGTAAATATGACTAGATACTTCAAAATGTGTTCCCTGGAACATCGTAAATGACTGCGTTAAACCAAAACTACCGCTAATGTAAATCAATGTCCAGTATTCCCGTTTTTTTGAAATTGGCCCACAACATAAGCTTCAACATTAGCTTGTTTAGATGTGTAATGGTGGCAAAAGCGTAAGACGTGGATTTCCCGGAACGCCTATACAGTTCACTCCAGGTATTAAGTCAAGAAAATGTACTGGACACTTACAAAACGATTCTAACCGAGACAAATAACTCTGCCGCAAACCCTCTCGCGGCAAAGGTCACTAGTATTTTGTATTGTGTAGTTATCGTACGTGCGAAATGGCTGTCCGTAGTTCGTTATTCGCTGGCACGGTGATGACAGTAGCTACAAGTGAAACTGCGGCTACACAGCAGGTAATAGTGCAGTCGCAGAGTGTCGTCTGTCAGCATTTCGACCTCGGAGCGAAGTCTCGCGTTTTCTCGCTCCAAGAGCGCGGCACGCAGCATGACTCGACGCTCGTTCGCTCGTCGTGTGTCACGTGAACGCTTCGCCGCTTCGTTGTTCTTTTATTGGCATTGATTACAAGCATTTGAATGCCAAAGACCGCGAAGAAGACTTCAGGTCCCTAATGTCAAGCGCTATGACCAGGACCGGGACTTTAGTATCAAGGTCAAGGACAGGACTAACATCACATCCCTGCGCTGTGGTTAGGGTTAAAGTCTCCCGAACGTTTCGCTGCTTCGTTGTTCTTGCGCCGTCTCTCCCAATACTTGGCGTCGTACTCGTGCTGGGCGGAGGACGCCCATCGCTGCCACTTCGTCGCCGCCACAGGCTGCAAGCGACGCCGTCGCTCGCCAGAGGATGCCACTTCTTCGTCAGTGGTTTGCGTCCCGTTGTGCGATTCGCCCGTCACTGGTTTTTCGATGTTTGCTGCCATTTCCGCCGGTTGTCCGCCAGCGGTAACTTTGCTGACCTTGGCGGCGATCTGCCCCATGGAGCTATCACGGTTAGCAGCGGTTGTCCATCCGTCAGGCAGTGCTACAGCCTGTCTTATCACCCCTCCATGGTTGCGTTGACACAACATCACACCAGCGTTATCGATCTGCATATCGGCGCTTCGACTTGACTCGTTCGACATCGTTATTGCAGGTTTTACGTCTTCTTCTTCCACCACGTCGGAACGTCTGGACCGCGCTTGATAGCACACCGTGACGTCATGCTCGTCTCCTGGGGCAACAAGAAGCTGATCCGCTCTCGTCGGAGTTGGAACCAGTTCCAGCTTCAGATCTGAGGAGCTAGATTGGCGCATTGCGGCCAGGGGCAGCAGCGGCGGCGGTGGCATCAAGTTGAAGTAGAACGACGGCAAAGGCAAGCGGCCGTGCAACGTCGAGCTGCAGGCGTCGAGGTCGATGTTGTGTTCTTCATCGCCGGTGTAACGACGAGTCAGACTCAGAGCCGGCGTCAAACGTCGCCAGCTGCTGCTGCTGTTGCTACTGCGACAGTCGTCCAATTGCATCACGTTCTTTCTTTCTCGCTTGTTGTAACAACCGACACAAAATAAGCGCTTCTATCTAAACAAACTTATCTAATGTTTGCTCGGCCTTAAAAGCATTGTCAGATGAAACCGTGGGTCCCGCAGGCAGGTGCAGAGATGTGCACGTATTATTGTAAATTACTGTTACCTATGCGTACTTTGTAATTGATGTATCCCAATCAAAAACCAGGATCACGTCCCTTTGCAAAAAAATCTTGCCGGCGCCCACAATTAAGGCACGTAGGCCTAATCACGCGTTTCGTTCAGCTTTCAGCATCTCATAGGTTTATGGGTAGTCAGTCGTTTTATTGTTTGTTGTACACAATGTCATGAGCTGTGACTTCGCTGCTATTATTTATTTTGTGAAAGTACAATCACGAATTATGACATCGATAAAAGTAAAATAAAGACGTAAAGTTGTTTGTAATTTGTATAAATGAAACAAATGACGCAAAAAGACCTCCAGAATGTACGCCGCCTATTCAGTGAACGCTTCAGTTTATCAGAACTCATGACGATTATCCTGATAATTTCGTGTTGCAAAAGTATAAACATAATCGTATACAGACTGGCTTACCGTTCAGTTTCGAAAAGTCTGCAGGAGCAACGTTTTTCTATACCCAACTACATGTACCGACACCGACGTCTATGTCGAAACAATGTGTAAGCCTACGTCTTTTGCCTTTAGTTTTTATGTTATTACGTGTCGAATACTCTCGTGCCGGCACGCCCGTAGACCGTACTTATAGCAACGTCACCAAAACTCACCATCTCATGGCACAACGTCGTAGTGTGTCTTCCGTCGTCTCTAGTCTTTCTAGATGATAATTACCGACGCGGCTTGCTTGTTATAAAATTATACGAGGACTAACGATGCTAATCGTTTGACTGGATGAACGTGGATGCATGTTTCCCCGTTTAACCCTCCCTCGTGTTGGCCGCAGAGAGACGCACGGCAAACAAGCTGCGTTCACGCAACCAGCAACGTCAGCAATGTGATCATGCAACATCATCACTATCAGACATCATCATCATTGTGACTGCAAAGCCAGTCACCGTAGCTGCCCTGTCCATTTAACGGATCGATTCTGCCCGCAGAAGTAGAGCTGGCGTGGCAAAGAGACAGATAACTTGATAATGCCTATTGACGTTTTTTTGCTCAGATGACATTGGATACGTAGGATACATTATTCTTTTCTCTTCGTACTGTATGACCTGCCCGCTTTTGAGTCCGGTTGTTTTTCATTCTACTTTTTTCATTCTACTTTTTGTTTAGCGTGTACTTTGTATAAGATGTTATAATCTAAAGGGATACAGGCCTAATAATCAGTCGATCGTTGGTCAATGGTCATTATCAGCGAAGATGAGACACTGCGCTGCGTGGATGGTGCGCAGTCCGTTGCTGCTGCTGCTGCTGCTGTTACGAGCGGACCGATGACGAAGCCGGTGGATAATAATACACGTCACAAGTCATGACATCTGTACAAGACACATGGAGTGAATGACAACCGCTGCGCAGTTAATCGTTGTCTAAGCGAACGATACGAAGCTTTTGTCAAGGCCATCACTCCAGTCTCCATGTCTTATTATGCAGCAGTCTTAACAGGGCGCATGAAGTGTCTTATTGTCTGTCCGCAGGTCAGTCCAACCCTAACCCTAACCCTAACTCTCCGCAGAGTAGCCAATTTTCAGATCAACAAATCAGCGATCAATGTCATCGGACGACAAAAACCTCCAAAAAATGATGAATGTGTAGGATGTACAGTACATCTCAGCGACAATATTTTCTCACAGCTCGCGGAGCCGCGACAGTACACCAGGAGCTAAAATGTAAAAGTGACTTTCAACTGAAATTAACAATAAGTAAGTGTTGTGTTGTGCATACTTCGGCGGACGGCCGCATATTTGATGTCGTCACTGGGACGGGCGGTATGCCGATAACCAAACAAAATTTTCTTTAGACAGTTAAACTCTAAATTCAATCAGAACTCGCGGTTTAGAAACCTAACTACCAAAATCTTGTTGTCGAAAAACAATCGTCCAAACATGCCGAACGTCGGGCTAAAACCCATTAAGGCGAAAATTTAGGGGTAAAATCAAAATTTTTAGCACCCACAATCTCCTCCGTCGGAAATTTGGAACTGTTTGAGGGAATTCTGTCGGAATTTCGCAGTGTCGGTCGAAAAATTGCAACTTCTGCGCCGCTTAATTTTTAAACCGCCGCTGTTGACTACAATTCCGTGCCAACGGCAGTAGGAAAGCATCAAAGAACAGAGATTCTCTAGGCTAGAAAAAGGTTTATTATAAACTACGGTAAAGTGTGGATTAAAACGCAACCACTATAGCGCAACGCCTCAGCGCGTGCAATCTATCGCTCTAATTTATTTCTTTAATTATATTACACATGAAAACCAGAACAAGGGTCATCGGACACCAAACTACACGATCTGCAGATAACTATCACAAAATCTACGACTGCTATCCAGCCAGACACACTGGATGCATCAGAACTGCAGGACAGTCGAAATACCTATTTAACAATCCATAAGTTCAGTGCGTTTATCATCAACAAACGGGACAAGTCTAGAATACAATGATCCAATTTCACTATCAGCGGAAAAGTAACGTTCACACCGATTCTATCAAAAAATTTTCCTGTTTGATGTTAAGAATAAATTTTGCTGATATATCCAACACTGTCTGCTGCATTCGAATCACCACTAACGGATTAAGATATTTGTTCGTACAAATAAAAACTTAAACATTTTTCAATCCCATTTGACAAAAGCGATAAAATAGATAGCACTAGCATCTGGACCTGAGATTATGAACACAAAAACATTCAGTAATTAACCACTTTAATAATAAATATACGGAAATGTTGGCGGGACATGATTGGTTAAACACGCCCAACAGTTTGCTGGTTCAAAACGCACCCACAACCGACCGAGCATACCAGTAATCTACGACGACGGAAACTATACTAATGACCACAGAGCTGCGACGAAGGCTGCTCATTAATTAAGTCGATATTCAACACTCCGATCAAGACAACTCGATTAAAATAGCACTCTACAAAAAATGTAAAGAACGGAACCGAACGACATGGCTACGGACAAAAGCGGCTCTACAGGGTGGCCCAAATAACTAAGCTTTGGCACTTTGACCATATTTCACTAAATATTGACCAAATTTCACAATTTTTTACCAGTAGACTCCGTAAGAAATTTGCTACTCAGTAGCATGCACATCACACCTATTGTGTCGCTAGTTTACCTTGTAAAACATAAATATCTCAAAACCAACAATTTCTACAAATCGGCAGAAGGTCTAAAGGAAATTTTTTAAAGTGTTTAACTGAAATGTCAAATATAAGTTATAGTAAATGTAAAGAGCAATGGAGAACATATTGAACATCTTTTCGAATAATTTAAGTGAGTGAGTGAGTGAGTAGGGTTTAACGTCCCACCCGACACAGTATAGGTCATTTCGGGGACGGCCTTTCCAGACAGAATGCACACAAACACATAATAACAGAACAGTAAGTTTAACCTTTACAGAAACACAAAACACAAAAAGAACAAGCTAAACCAAATCTGCATAAATTTTCAATGTCCATTAATGCTGGTTGGCGGCTGCAAATTTTGCTCAGTTAACAGCATGAGCATTGTATTTCGATCATGTGGCCCTTCAAGCTGTGCACTATTTTGCTGAAAGATGGCACTTATTATAATTCAGATTTAACATTTTACTTAAATACTTTAAAAATTACTATTATACCTTCTGCCCCTCTGTAATATTGCTAGTTTTTTTTATATTTATGTTTTACAAGGTAGTGAAATAACAAGCGTGATGTGCATACCACTGAGTAGCAAATTTCTTACAGAGTCCACTGGTGAAAAAATTCTGAAAACTGGTCAATATTTGGCAAAGATATGGACAATATGCAATAGCTTACTTTTTTTGGACCACCGTGTATATTATATGTATCCTGTGTGCGCATGCATAACCCTGTCCCCTACCAAGTGTTAAGAAGCATACAAAGCGTCAGATCTCAACTGAACCGAAACAGAACGAAACAAAAAAAAACTTAAATAAAAGGATTTCAGTCAATTTTGTTTCATTCCATTTCAGTTTTTACCATGACGTATGCTCACAAGCACCGGCGCATGGCGTCAGTGAGTAGCAGAGCAATAGCCGAAGCTTCATTTACATACAGGATACTTGGCAAAAACGAAGTGAAATAGAATTAGCTAGCGGGTGTGCCACGGCTAATATTGCTTAAGAGTGCTGGCTGCAATGCAATGCGAATGAACACATTTGTTTTGACCAGACACAAACAAGCGGAAACAAAAAAAAACAGGGACAGAAGAAAATGAAACGTAACAATAAATAAACCATGACAGTTTTAAGGTACCAAACAATAATGCAGATTCCAGCTCCCTACGTCACAAAATTACACACTATGCTGTCACTCAAGACTAAAATATGAAAAAAGCATTATGTTGCACGTATGTTCAAAAATTAACTAAATTAAACCGTCTCATGATTACACGGGTAACAAACAGTATTTGTAAAAACGAAATTCTTACGAAACGGTATCTACAGTTGTTTGATTTGCATGCTGTATATTTAAAACAAAAAAAAATGTTCTGTGCATTGAGCATATACGAAACAAGCCAATAATAATAGTATTCTTATTTGCATTAAACAGCTATAAATATTGTATAAAAAAAATTAAAACATGCAGCATGACATGGCATTCAACAGCTAACTTAACTAGTAACTCTACAGAGACATATCTATAACAATTCTGTTAGTAGTACCCATAAAAAACAACAAATATGACTAAATGGTTGTGCTACAAAAAACAGTATTATGAAATCAACAAACGCAGCAGTGCACACTACATAAGTCAGCAGCAATGGAAAACTATTAAGTCTAAAATGCAGAATCTCCTGATGTAAATGCATGCTAATGCAACATACATTACTGACCATTCATTTTAACTTGACAAGTAAGTAAATCGTTGAAAATTCCTTCATGTAGAACTACAAGCTATTTGATTTCATGGTCAAGGTGTGTAAGTCATAGATTTTACAACGGAACACATCGAAATAAGTCAATTCAAATCAACACTTAAAGTAACAGTCACAACGCAGTATAAAACAATGACAAGATCCTGTATAAATAACACAAAAACAGCAGATTAGTACCAGATTTACTGCAGTATGAATAACAACTTTTAAAAAAAGCAAGCGCAATAAAAGCGCAAAGAGTTTAGATCAATGACATTGCAGATTCATCCACGTTTTGTCGCTCTAACACTAACTAAACACCATCACTTGTTCAACAACCTTAAATCTTCAAATTTACAGTTTTTGCAAGATTTCTAAACTAGATTATGCCTCAGTTCACCGCTAGCGAGCACCCTACGAAGTCATCAGCTACGAAGCCAGACATGTTTATATTATCTATGAACAAAGTGCTGAACTAGCTAAAGCCCGATCTGCTGCAACGCGCTAGATATCATTCATGACACTGGCACAAGCTACTGAAAGCATACGAAACCGTTAATTATGTCACAGTATAGCACACATCTTGAGATGAGGCTCCGCTGCATGAAATCAAAGTCTACATTCTTCCGACTGTCATCTAAAACCGTTTTCATTAAACAATCCATCCATTCGCTGGCTACGAGTGTCACTAGCAGCTATACAAGGCAACGCCGATGGACGAACGAGCGAGCGAGCGAGCGAGCGAGCGAGCGGGTGGACGCACAGCGTGGGTGATTCTTTTGTTCCTTCGGGGCAGACACCTTGGGTGGTAGAATAGTTGGGTAGGGCACAGACGGCGTCAGTAGGCGGAGACTACCATAGGCACTTTTACATCCATGTTGCTGCTATAAGTTAGTTAAATGCAGAAACCCAAACTCTGAAAATGACTGATGTCGTAAAAACGGTTTCGGTTGCAGCAATTTAAACTGCCGAGCATTCTCGTCAGCTGCTATTTAGTTTCAAATAATGTCATCCTATAGTGCAAAAAACTCGCCACCCACGGATTAAGCCACCCAAGGTGACATTGTAACGCCACCCAAAATGCCATCTGATCAATCGCCAGCAACGTACAAGATCTCCGACACACACGTGCACAATGTGACATAAGGATAACAACGAAGACGTGCATTGCATACACAAGTTCTTCACGATGCAGGCCAGTGACGTCCGCACCGCACTGCTCCATTTAATGGACACACAACTAGTGCTTGCCAGTCTCGACGGCCTCCTGTTCCTGCTGTGGTGTCTCGAACGGTGCCGGAAGTTTCTCGTATGTCGGCTCAACTCCCCAGATCTCCCGCGCATACTGCGCAATCGTGCGGTCCGACGAAAACTTGCCCGAAGCTGCAATGTTCATGAGTGACTTGCGCATCCACGCTTCTTGATTCTGCAACAAAATAAAAGACACTATTAATAATGACACAACCAGCCATTTGCATTGCTATGTGCTTCAGCGTTGACGCATACAAAGAAATAGTTGCAATGCTAATTGCTCAAGTTGATATTATTCAATCATTTTCAATGTAACGTTATAACCAGCAACAACAGTATATTCACCGTCAAAGTTTAGCATAAGCTGACGTTAAAATTAAATACAAAATTGTATAAAACAAAGACTTGATGTAAGAAACTGAAAATGGCCGATTTTTGGAATATTTACCAGATGACATAGTATCTGCACCAAAATTGCTAGTTTTAATAATAGATTAGATGACTGGATGAACAAATACGTGCAATTTTAAAGCTCACAGCATAACTAACGAAGCGTATTAACATGTAACTGTTTATGTAAATTGCAAAAACCATGCAAGTCGTACTATGCTTATATTACTGCTAGAAATATGTAGAAGTATGATAGAGATGGATTGGAGAAACACTTACTGCATACGTGGCGCTCACTTGCTCCTGACATTTGATGTAGGCTTCGTAGTCAGCAAGCAACATGTATCTGATCACATACATTCCGCATCAACACAATTATCTCACAACGAGTAGAAGGAATGGTCTAGACGCCGCCGGCGGGCTAGCGTCAGACCGCCGGCCAATCACATCAGACCCCGTCTACGCACGCATGCATGACTCATTTCTGCGACAGTCGATCGCTTGCTATTGCAGTTTCTAGATATGCTTGTGTAGCCTCTCTATTCTGATAACTGAGCACAACTGCCCAAATTACGCACGTAAAAGGAAAAGGTTTGTTCCCGTAATTTGAAGCATAACTTCCAATGAAACAGAACTTCCGGCATTGCCCCCAAATACTTGTGTCGTCAATTGCAGCCAAACTGCTGCAAATAGCAGCACGATCACCATTGACAACCTGTAGAAACTTCCAACGCCCCATTCAATGATACCATCACCAACCCCTCATGACATACAGTTTAGCCACAATACATGACGTTACAGATGACAGACAAGAAAAGTCAATAATTGGATCAATGAGAGAGACAGAGAGAGAGATCGACCTGTCGTTGTTGAGCAGCGAGTTGGCAATATCACGAAACAGTCCGGGATCCTCGGGAGAGAAAAAGCCGCTGGCGATCTCATCAATGCATTGCTTCAGCTCCGCGTTGCTCTCGTAGTACTGACGAGGGTTGTAGCTAAGTACAAATAAACATCCACATCAACATTATTATTATTTTTTATACCCTCAGTAGTAAAGGTCAAGGTCAAGGTAGAAAAACATCCCGGGGGTTAAAAAACAAAAAAAAGTTAAAAACAAAGTCCTAAAGAGAATAGAGGTCTGGTGTACTAATATCGTCGGGATCCACAAATGTCTTGTTGATCAAGATAGCATTAAAACTTTTGCAATAAAACAGAGATACTTTGCCACAGAAAGGACGTGCCTTGTGGGTTTCCAGTGACGGCAGTTGACTAATCACCCTGTACAGAATTACTATTCTTATTATTATAAGGTCTACAACACACATTAAGTCAGTGTTTTTCAACCTTTTTGCTGCAGCGGAACCCTACATAAGTGTCAAAATCACTCACGGAACCCCATAGCATGCAATGATCCATGAGTCCATGCAATGGCGTAGGCAAAGTGGAATTTTCAGGGTTTCTGGGGACCGATGTCCCCAGCGGAGTCTAGAAAAGAAAACCTGTGGGAGTCGAGCAAAACCTTGAAACGCTGATGATAAAGCAGCAGGCAAAAGACTTGTTTAATTTAACCGTATTAGATAATATTATTTAGCATTTTTATTTCATCCGTAACCAAAATCACTACAAGGCGGTCACCAACGGCCCAGAAATTATCATTGGATCTTTTACGTTTTAACGACCATGGACAGATTAAGGGGTCTGGACCCCCCCGCCAGTTGCGCTGATGGGCAAAGCTTTCTATATTTTTCAAGCATATTGTTTCAGAAAATGGTCTTTCAATAAATGGACACACGATTCCTTAACATTGACACTAATAAGTTAGTGTTCGGTGTTCAATGAAATATTCTAATGTTGTTAACAACAAGAAAAAATATTCAACACTGTATGCAAAAGTAGACTGCTAAAAGCGTTAATTTGGAGCTAAGCATTTGGTGCGTAGTACTTCTATGGTTTGTTCTGATGTAATTTCGCACATTAGGTTATTAGTATTTTTTACTGACGACTGACGAGCCGCGGAACCCTTGGCAGATGTTGAAAATCATTGCATTAAGTCATTCAAAGTAGTGAATATCGCAAATATGGGCACATCACGCGTCACACTGCAGGAAAGCATGGCCAAACAAAGCAAATTTTAGCGGCCTTTTTATATATGTACCAATGGTTACAGTTAAATCAGATAATACGCAAGCACATATGATCTCACCAGAATAGTAGCCAAATGCCAATATTTGTTGCATTATTTGCTGTTTAATAATAGCCAACCAAAATGTTCTTTTTGGCTGGGCCAAAAACACCGTTGTAATGTGCCCGTACCATTTTTAAGCCGAATAACATTCTTTTCTGTTCCAACTCGAGCAAACAGCTCGACAGTGTCACAACACGAATAGACAAAGGACTGATTAAAATAATTAACCACAGTTTTATGGCCTTAAAAATGCAGCGTCAATAGTTACAAACTGCATTTTAATTTTCAAGTCCCTGTGCAAGTTCCATGCCAGAATACATGCTGACATTGACAATGAGTTTTATTTGACATACTTGCAGCTTGGTAGCTAAATCTGGCTTAATAATAGTGCAAAATAATCGGAATGTGCAAACAAAAATGTTGATTTTTTAAAATATTTTGATGCACAGATCGACAGAAGCTGCTGCGTACCCTTTCCTAGCAAGAGCCTCGACTTGGTCGACGGTCATGCCGAAGATGAACATGTTGTCTTTGCCCATCTCCTCCAGCATCTCGACATTTGCACCGTCCAATGTACCAATTGTCAACGCTCCATTCACCTGAACAGCCGCAATATATTAACAGTAATAACTAATAACTGCATTTTTGTAACATACGTATTAAACAGTGGTACACCAAGTCTGTGCCTTCACTGATGCGCCAAAACCACATCTTAACGATCCTGCATATAAAAACAAAAAATTAATCAATCAATTAGTTAATAAAATAAACATAATGGACCCACATACGACAGCACTTGGTTATTAATATTCTTGCTACAAAACCAAAAAATGATCAAAATTAAACTGATCTAGTACAGAACGAGAAAGTTACGATAAACTTCATGTTGTCTGTGGCAGATGTCTCGGTGCTGGCGGTTGACATGTGCCCACTCAGATAAGCCACAAGTATAATATTTTTATTATTTGTCACACGTCTCAATAAATTTCATTTTTCACATGTGATTGTAATAAAAAAGGATGACAAAGTTACCATAAACTTCATGTTGCCAGTGCCGGATGCCTCCGTGCCTGCAGTTGATATCTGCTCACTGAGGTCGGCTGCTGGGATGATTTTCTCCGCAAGAGTCACGCGGTAGTTGGCAAGGTAAACACACTTGAGTCGTTTGCCGATGATTGGATCATTGTTGATGGTTCGACCGACATTGTTGAACAGTTTAATGATGAGCTTCGCCATGTGGTAACCCGGTGCAGCCTGCAAACCATATCACACTGGCCACTGATGGCACTGTATAATATATTATAGTAAGCAGAAGCGAACATTAGGTGAAGTGAAAAACTGAATGGCCATTTGATGGCAAGTTGTGTCTGGAATATTCATACCAAAAATTATGAGAATCTGGTAATTTTTGTTCAAGTTAGAACTGAAAATGTCCGGGATGTTTCATGAGACAGAGTGTATATTAATACAAGATTGCTAACCCTTGTTCAAGGCTACGTACAGCCCGTGGGTGGCCACAATCACTTCTGTGGGCAGCAATGAAGTGGTGCCATCTAGTGAATGTCATAGTGAATGTTAAGTGAGCTTAACCATTGGCCTTGATATTCAACACCGCTTTAAAGGTTGTCAGTGTACATATTTGTACAAAATTTCATCAAGCTAACTGCAGGAGTTCATAAGCTATCAGGCTGTCAAAAATTCTGAAGATGCAGAAAACAATACTACCTTGCCACCGATCATGATGGTGCGAGCGACGAATGGCATGTGCGGGTTCTTCTTGAGTCGGTTGTAGAGCGTGATGATGTGAAGAATGTTAAGCAGTTGGCGCTTGTACTCGTGAATGCGCTTCACTTGCATGTCAAACAAAGACGTCGGGTCCACGGTCACCTTGTACTCCTTCTCAATGTATGCTGCCAGCTTCATCTTGTTCTCCTGATAATCCATTACTAATAAATTAATCAATAAATACATACAATACATGAATAATTCAATCAATCAATCAATTGTACTCCTTCTTACATGCAGCTACTGCTTTCAGCACGTCTTAGCCATCACAATTCTGTGTGTCCATCTGTCCGTCTGTCACACAGGTGGATCAGTCAAAAACGGTCTAATCTAGGATAACCAAATCTCCACCTTCGGCTGCCTGGAAGACTCTAGTTTCAGGAACCGTAAAGCTTTTCCATAAATTCGAAGGGGGTCACCCCGAACGAGATCGCTAAATGAGAGGGGGTGGGCAAAATTTGCGATTTTTGGCCAATAAGTCGCTGTATCTCAGTAACGGTGCGAGATAGGGCTTAGGTTACTATTACTCACTAACAGGAAGTCGTACACTGGCTCTCGATTGGCGCCGAATCCAATGATCTTGAATGACCCTGAATGTCAAAATAAGGAGTTTTATGGATTTTTTTGGCGATTTTGGACTGTGACACAAGTCTATATCATTCACAAGGTGGCACCACAGAACTATCGTTATGTGATCCAGATAAAGAATTTGGTATTTGTATATTAACTTAGTGTGAACACCCCTAATTTTGAGCTAAACTACTGAACCGGAACTGCTATAGGCTTTCGCATGTCATGCGAGCATTAGCTCAAATTTCTTGTTAATGTATGCCACCAACTTCATCTTGTTCTACTGTGCACAAAAACGACATGACTAGAGCTGTCAAAGCGTTAATTTTTAATAATTCATCATTAATATTGCTGGCGGTGCTGAATTTGCAGAACCTAAAAATGACGGACTGCAAAAAAACAATGACTGGAAATAGCAATACCTGGAAAAAGAAGGACCTAATTGCACCCTGTCATCTGAATATTGTCATGGAACGAAAACAACAGTTTAATTACTTGAATTCATTTGATCATCAAATAACAGCAGTTCAAGGGGAATATTGGAACACCTGCTTCACAGAATTAAGTAAATTTACATATGTGCGTAGATTTCTTTAACGTTAATTAATTTATTAAGAAGTTAATGCGTTAGTTTGAGAGCTCTAGACATAACAATCTCAAAACTTTTCTCCTTCCAAAATCCTATCCCCATACACATCAGGCACCGATTTGGAGTGATATCAGAGATACCCAGATTTACTTACGGTTTTTTTTAGTTTCAGATTATCGTTCTTTCTACCATTTGTTTCTGGATTTTTTTAAAATGTTTTACATAACTGTGCTTCCATTTCAGTTTCTATCACTTCATTTCCATTTACAACATTTTCAGTTCTTTTTAGTTTCACGCGCTAGACTGAAGGCATACTGTTATCGATGACAGACCTGTTTGACTTTCATCAGATTTAGCAAGAAACTCTTGTCATTCACAAACTTCTCCAGTTGCCTCAGCTGTTCCAGGTGAGTGATCCACTGGTCTCCGATTTTCTACCACAACACACGCCGAAATACCAATTCAGACAGTAACGAAGTATATAGTCCCATCTCAATATACACCTAATGGCAACATCCAGCAATTATATAATTACTCCAGGAAAATAAGATACACAATATATACACCTCTATTTAATACAACATATAATACAATTTATACAATTAATAAAATGTTTCTACAATATTTATATCCCTAACACACCAAGAAAAGACACTGCACTGCTGACAACAATTTAGTACACACACATTAAATAAATAACAACTAATTGATAAAATGATTCGTGAACAAAATCCAGTGAATCCAACTGCCACATTTCTAAGCCTTTTCTTAGTTACGTGGCCTAACTCACTGCAATAAGTTTTGATCAAAAAGTAAAAGTAGATAAATGCATTTGTGATAATACCATCTGCACTGCTTACATTTTCAACTACTAAGAACACGAAGATGGCTCGTAAAACATCAGATACAACACGTAAAACTTCAGACAGTAAGGCAAGGTGTGTTAATAATAATAATAATAATAATAATCTGACTTGTAAAGCGCCAGTATGTGCTAAAAAAGACTCCAGTGGCGCTGGCGGACAGAACTAGTCACTGAGGTTAAATGTCTGATGGAAAATGTGTGTCTTCAACCTGGATTTAAACACAGTCAGTGAACAGCTACTTGTAACATCACTGGCTAGAGAGTTCCAAACGGTGGGTGCTGAGCAACGGAAAGCACGATCAGCAAAGCAAGTTCTTGTGGTCGGCTTGTATAGTAACGGTACAGCGGACGAGCGGAGATGACGAGCAGATCCCCGAAGTCTGATGTGGCGACTGAGATATGACGGGGTGGACGTACTGCGGATTTTGTA
>Ga0056128_1006110_pt1 | contig 15194 bp, 6 predicted proteins | sample WorMetLIZISLAND2_FD_71113 | JGI IMG/M metagenome (GOLD analysis project Ga0056128, IMG submission 71113) | Marine gutless worms symbiont microbial communities from Max Planck institute for Marine Microbiology, Germany - Olavius geniculatus... ...
TTTCGCTTGGCGAGAACAATTTTTAGTCGCTTCGAAGTAGCGTTAGTAATGAATATGCAAATTATTTTGTATTTACTACTACTGTTGTACCAATTTGTGTAGGTCTGTTATACAAAAAAAATAAAAATAAAAATGCATGAGACTAATAGGGTGTTTGCATGATTCAGCAAACGTCCAGCATTACATTTGCTGGATCGTGTAAATACCCCATTACGTGAGATGCATGAGACTTGGCAAGACTGCGTGTTGGTAGCAGTCACATCAAGATCCAGTGGCATAGCCAAGGGGGGGACCCCGGTGGGGGAGCTCTCAGTGCTCCCCCAGACCCTCTAGCTGCATTTTAGGGGGTCCTACTTCTAAGGGAAGGGAGGGGAAGAGAAGAGGGAAAAGTAGCGAAAGATAAAAGGGGGAGGGCAGAAAGAGGAAGGGAGACGAGCCCCCCCAATTGAGACTTCTGGCTACGCCACTGTCAAGATCATCTGGTTATTATGGTAGCAGTGTAAACATTACTAGACTTTGTAAATGTATTTGTAATATTGCACATCACGTTCATGACGTCAAAAGTTGTATTTAATAGAAATGCAATGAAAAGATAATCGTTTTGATCCAATGCTTCCTTGCGTCTTCGTCTTTTCCATTCTGTTGGGAAGTGGAAGTGGAACAGCTTAAACCTAAACGGTGGTTCGCACGTACAGTACAGTGTGCCGTGCCAGAATTTATTCCATGCTCAAAGACAAATTTTTTCCCCACTGTTGAAGCTTGTAATCACCGTTCGTACAACCAACAGTTGCGCAATGAGCGTCTGGCATATATAATTAGCAACTTTATCGCCACATTACGTACAATGTCGCAGTGATGTTTACAAATCTTGGGGGAGATGACCTTTTAGGTCACTATCTAGGTCAAGGCGTGGCGCATGCGCAGTGAACACGCTGAACTATCTTATTCATTCCACAGACACAACAAACAAAAACACACTGCAGATTCTTACTTCCATGCCTCAATAAGTTGATACAGTGGATGAGATTCGTTGGCAGTCGGTGTTTGCATACACAATGTCTTGTGATAACTGTTCCATGCTGACTGCCTGCAGGCCTTGCTGCAGTATAGCACCTTCAGCAACATCAACAGCAGAAACTTTGTATAAGTTATAAAACAAGTGGCATTTGCTAGAGTATTTCTCATTGTAGTTTACTGATTCGGCATATTTTATACTGGTTGCATAATGATGATTTGGACTTGATTTGGATCTCCATCTGTGCCAAACAGTGTAACAGATAGCCTTAAAATGCATCATTTCTGCACATGCATTTTCTTTCTCAATCAAATCACAACACAAGGTAAATTACACACAGGAACAGCACGACGGCAATGCTTCAAACGCAGATCAAAATTCTGACTAGCAACATTGATGTGTGTTGCAAGTTCTGGCAGTATTTCAACAGTTCATCTAACAAGGCAATAACAACTTCAGTTGAGTTCAGTCAAACAATATAAACCACAACCAAATGCAGAACTACAATATAATCAATGTAAAAAGTCACTTTAGCACCAGTTTAACAAAGTCATTTTGAGCCCTGCTTCTTAAGTATATCAAAAAGAAATGCAACTTACAGAGCACTGATAGCACATAACGTGTTCTGAAGGTCGCACGCTGCAACATTCTGCACGTGGCAGTGTGAGAGATGCATTTCCTGTTAGCCGACGAACCATCTCTTCTGCAGTCTCTAACGATCGCATGCAGTGATCACAGGCGAGATACTTGTACGCTACGTTCCACGCAAACTGGGCACTGACCAATGGCCGCTCGATAAAAATGATTTCACCTTCCCTGTAGTCTCGAGTGGCAAACAATCCTTTTCCCTACACACAGAAAAACATGCTGTGATGGAAATAATGGCAAGTTTTACAAATAATCCTGCAATAATACCTCATGCAATGTATGCATAGAATAGTGTTAAACTAGTGCTATTAATGTGCAATATGCAGTAAGTAATTTTCTTTAACAGTTATCTTCGAATAAATTCTGCTGTAAACAAAAACAACTTTGTAACATTCCATATACTTACAAATAGAATACAAATCTCAATATGATCATTTTATTTCATCTACTGATAGTTTTAAAGGAAATGTTGATAAGTTTTGGTGTAACTAAGACATTCACTAAATTATAAAGCAACCAAAACTACAACTGGAAAAAGGAGTATTGTACCGTCAATGTCAAACGTCAAATGTAAATTTATATAGCGCATTAATGTAAAAGAATCTCTAATATGCTGTACACACTAATACTGCGAGAATAAGAACGTCTTCAGTAACTGTCTAAAAGTGTCAGCAGAGCATTCCGGATCCAGTAGGTCATCGAGCAGTGAGTTCCAGACAGTCTGGCCGGCAACAAAAAACGCCCAGCGGCCATAAGTGCTGCGATGATGACGTGGCATGAAAAGTTGGTGATTGCTGGCCGAATGCAGATGCTGTCGGAAAACGTCAGAGATTGGCGAGCAGTGGTTCATCAGGTACTGAGCAGCTTGGTCATGCTGGCATCGGTACATCAGTGTACCCAGCTTGTACATGACTCGGTCTGGGACATCAAGCCAATGAAGCTCGTTGTACATGAGATGAGTCAGACTGCGATCAAATTTCTGTGTGTCACTGACAATTTGCAGCCTGTCTGTTGCCGTCTTCAATAGGTAAAGTTTAATGCCGTACAGATGTGGACTTTAAGAGGTACGACACATATAAGCCTCTGTCCACTATCTGAATATATGATTAGCCTAAAAACAAAGTGCACACCTTAGTTGCATTTAAACCGTAAGGCCAGAATTTCTGGTCTTCAACTTGGCCTTGAAGACCATGGCTTAAGATAAAAGGTATTGGCCATGCACCTACTAGAAATAACCACCACTGATAAGGCCAGTATGCAGCTAGATACTGTCACGTAAAAAATGCCACGCCCACATTAGCAATAAGCAAATATAACAGGGCATATTGTACGCGTATAAAAAATTACATATTCCAGTACTTAGTGTACATTATTACATAAAAAAGGTAATAAATCATACACCTTGTCACTTAAACCATACTGTATATTAATACCGAAACAGCTTTCATCACACGTCGTCTCTATAGACGCCGCCATCTTTTACCAAGAGCCTGTAGTGATGCTCTTGTAGTTTTTCTGACTGTAACCGATACTCGAAAGCGATAAATACTTTACTACAACAATCAGAAACTAAATATAAATACCGTATCATTATAAATAGTTTAATATTTAACTTTCTTGAATTCTAAACAATTTAAAAACACAAAAATTAGTTTAAAAAAATGTTTTTTCTGTGTTTTAAAATTTGGCATGTTTTTACCATGTACACTACCGGTTCACTTCAAAGTTCAAATTACTTGACCGCGACACCATCAGAAAAAAAAACAATTGTAATGAAAAAATTTAACAGACAATTAATTTATAAAAAATTATCTCAACTTGTCTTTTTTAGTTTTATACGCGTTGACAGGCTGACAGCTTGACACTCGTTTATCAACATCATCGACATCATTTTGAAAAAAATTATTTTATTTTTCACAATTTTTTAAACAATTTTTATAGTAACATTCAAAAAATGATTTTCGAAGTATAAGTTTTCTATCGATCGATATTAATTTTTTTGCTGATGCGATTTTCTTTCTGAATTTCCGGTAATCCGTGTTTTATAAACGACATTAATAGAATTGGCACAGCACTAATGCTAATAACTTTTCCGGATGTTGACATTTTAGCCGGTATTCGGTGCGTGTTTACGTGGTGATTTTATTATGCCTTTTACGTCGTGTTTAAGTGTTAATTATATCTGTGACATGCGACTGTGACAGTGAAGTGCTCCGTTATACCTGCATCGGACTGTTTATTTAGCTGCGATGACGCGCAAGTCTGTACCGCGTCATAAACGGGATGACAGGCCTCAGGCGGTGTCGTCAGGGCACCAGCAGACGGCCGCTGGTGCGGACGGCGTTCGTGCTAAACTGTTGGATCGTCGTCGCAGACATCATCAGCACGGCGAGGGCGGGCATCAGTTTGGTTCAACCAGCTTGATTCTACTAGCCGGAGTCGTGGCAGTGTTAGCTGTGGCCGCCTATTACTGGTACACGTCGGTCGTTCGGGACATTGTACGCACGCCCCTCCAGGCGCAGCGCTTCAGCGAAGCAGCATTGTCACAAGCGCAGCACGACATGGAACGTTTCTGGGGATCGTATCGGTCTGGTCTTTACTTTGGAATGAAAACGCGCTCGCCGCGATCTCCTGTTGTTGGTAAGAAGACAATGCGTATCACCGACATTTTTTCCGCGTATTTAATTTTTTTTCAACTTTCTGTGTGCATGTTTTGAGTAAAATTGTGTTATAATTCTGGTAAGATCAGATATTCATAATCTAGCTCTTTTTTGCCATAGATGCCGCTACCAACTCTCTCCACTGTTCTGTGTCCACTGCATTGTCACTAAATGTCATTTTTTAAAGGGTTTCAACATCCGTCTTTCTGTTGATCTTATGCCACTTGGCTGCCACTAATAAATTCTTGTGATTCTGTTAAGTCTCATACATATGTTGTAATTAATTACACTGTTTTTTATAACATTATATTTAACGTTATTGAACATCGGAAAATGTCATTTTTAATATTTTTGAAACTGGTGCATGTGATTTAGAATGTAGCAAGAGTTGTATTATGGTATGCATTGCAGGACTAATGTGGATGCCACAGATCGGAGTGGGGAATAACTTACCACCATTACGGCATTGGTGCAGTCAAGATGATCAGCTACCTGCCTATGGATGGGTTGCCCATGATGGTGTCAGTTTTGGGGCTCAGGAAATTGTCGACTTATACTTCATATTGACGACGGACTTTGTTAAGAAGCAAGGTGGTGCTCATGGGGGAGATTGGTCGGCCAAGTTTAGTCTGTTTCCACGAGGGGTACGATCACTTCAGCTTCTTCAAATGTTATACTTTGTTAAGAATCCGCAGCAGCAGTGCTAGTATTCATTGTTTTGACACTGTCAGTTGGGTGACATCAATTCAATTACATAATTCAGATACAAATTACAATTGCCATTTGTAATTCAATTACATTTGATTTTGATGTAATTTGTAATGCAGTTACATGGTCATGTAATTTGTAATTTCAAATTACGTTACGGTTTTCAATTACATTTGAAAGTTTCAAGTGGTAACATCCATTAATTTTATATAAGCATCATCCAATCTTTCTTGTTTACTGAACTACACTTTGCCACGTGACTTACATTCTCAGTTATAACTGTTTTTCTGCACGAATTGTTTTTGTAAATAGTGTAAACTGTAGATAGCAGACCTTCTATTTCTTTAATTCGTGAAATGCACTCTAAACAGTCTGCATCGCCAATCGTTGTCAAGTCATAAAACATTTCTGCAGTTGCTCCTACAAGCCTTTAATGTGACATATGACCTTCATGTTATTTACATGAGATGAAACTTACGTTTTAAATATAAGTTGTATTTGTAAATAGTGTAGACAGTTGACATTACCAAGCAATTGGTGTGTTGCTGTTTGATCCTGGCATTTTTTGGTCTGATAATAAATAGTGACTGTATTACTACACGGTGTTTCATAAAAAGGGCCCCTTTTTTCATAATTCACTCAAATGATGAACAATTTGCATGAAATTTTTACCAGTTGTAGCTGAACAAATACTAATTCGAAATGTTTTAACAAAAGATGGCAGTTGATTAAATATTCTTTGCTAGTTGTGATGTAACGCTGACATTGTCACAGGTACAAACAGGCTAATCCCAATTGGTGCTACCAGTTGCTACCCTGCTTCGATGGTGAAAAATCTGGTTCGTTGGTGTCAAATATTTGAAGTTTTACAGTTGCAGCCACAAATATGTGCAAAGCGATCAAATTTACATGTCTGCAGAGATAGTTGGTCTTTCACATGTTCCAGCAACACAGTGCACTATCACACCGAGCTTGCAAGATGTTGAGTTTTTGGATCACAAGATGCCTGATTTCATGTTTCCATGTTGCTTAGTGTTGACACGATAAGCATTTTTCATTAGCGAACCAGATTAAGTTTACCATCGAAGCAGGGTAGCAACTGACAGCACCAGTTGAGACTAGCAAGTTTGTACCTGTGACATATTATGACGTCAGCGTTACATCACGACTAGCAACAAATATTTAATCAACAGCCATATTTTGTTCAAATATTTTGAATTAGTATTGCTTCAGCTACAACTGTTAAAAATTTCATGTAAATTGCTCATAATTTGAGTGAGTTATGAAAAAAAACAAAAACGGGTTCTTTTTATGAAACACTGTGTAGTGTACTACTGCTAGTCTGCTAGAACTGTGAATGTATTTATCACTTATAATATTAACTGGGATACAAGATTAGCAATTGCATGTAATTTGTAATTGAAGTAATTGAAATTATGTGATTTGTAATTTGGCCTCTGATTCCAAAGTAATTTATAATTTGTAATTTAAATTACATTAATGTCAGTATTTTGTAATTGAATTACATTTGAGACAGTAATTTGCCAAGCTCTGACTGCATTGTAACACTTTGTATAATATGTTCATATTGTTGTGCTCCAAAGTGAACAGTTGATACAAAATGATACCGGTACTAAGGCAGTCGCATGATTTATGCTTTATGTTCAAAAGCTGTTTAATAGTGTGAAGCAAGAATTACATGACAAGCACATTGCTGATCTCTACCAGTGACTCCAACAGTAGTAGAAGTCATTTAGTTACTAACCCCACTGCAGTCACACTAACATTGCAATTTTTTGCATTTCTGGGGAGTGGGGACAGTTACATTTTAAAAAATAATAGCACATTGCACAGTTTTCTTATACAACCGAGTTCCTTGTACACTGCATCCCAAAAAAACATCCCCAACATTTTCGATTGTAACTTGAAAACAAATTAATTATCAGATTTCGATAATTTTTGGCACGAACATTCCTGACACAACTTGCCATCAAATGACCATTCAGTTTCCCACCTCATCCAATGTTTGTTTCCGCACTACCTGGGGAAAACAACCAGTGAAATATCACTTTTTTATCCAATGCAATATGATTGCTTAATTAACATAACATGTAAAAACACATTTTGTTCACATTTCTGAGACTGTGGTTGACATTTCGTCCACTTGTCCATTTTTCAACTGCTTGCAGTAAAATTGCTTGAAGCGTTGGCCCACTATGCGAACAGAGGCAAGGAAACGTTTTCTCCATTTGTTGACAGCAGTATCGATAATGTTCTGCTCCAGACCAATAAAGGCTGTACCAGTTGCTTCTTGACTTCACAAACATTCCTAAACTTTATCTGGTAGACACACTGCTGCATGACAGTCAAACCTTACAAGTAATGGATGGACCTGCTGTTGGGGCCCACAGATTAGGATAGATGGAATTTATTGGCGTTTTTCGTTCATTTCAAGATATTATGCTTGGTCTGCTCTCCCCAGGTAGTGCAGAAGCAAACGATGGGTGAAGTGGAAACTGAAACACTTATTTAATAGGCAATTGTGTCGATTATGTCAGGGATGTTTTTCAGGTTTTCTGTTTATTTTAACACATATTTTGCTTGATCTGTTTTCCCTAGGTAGTGCAGAAGCATACATTGGGTGAGGTGGGAAACTGAACAGTCATTTGGTGGCAAGTTGTGTCAGGAATATTTGTATCAAAAATTATCGTAATCTGATAAATGGTTTTTAAGTTACAGTCGAAAATGTCGGGGATGTTTTTTTGGGACACAGTGTAGATTCCTGTTTGAGATAGTAAAATAAAATTTGTGCACTTCCGGTACTGTATGGGAAATATAAAGTGCATTATTTTAAGGGTACTGCTTTCTGTACGTGTATTTCAGGAGAGTGCTAAAAAGTTGCCGGTGTCATTATTTGTCTACATGGCACTTGATGGTGATGGGCAGTTGATGGCAGAAACCAAGAATAATCAGTTATCCGATGTGGTTGGTCGATCTCAAGGGCTTGGTGACTTTCGGCTTGTCTTTCCTAAACCTGCTACCAAAGTGTGGCACAACTATCTCATCAGCTATACTCCCAGGCTCGACAAAATAACAGAGACGGTACGGAAGGCAATGCGCTTGTTTCCGATAAAAAGCAAAAGTTCTGCAGGGGAGCACTATGCTGGGCTTATTGGCAAAGCCATGCCTGAAGGAATGTCAGAGTCGCGGGCAAATTTAATTGTCTACCAGGTCAGTTATAATTGTCTTACTGGTCCTCACAAACTCGCTGTTTTTGTAGAAAACTTGTATTTTTACGTTGTTGTTGCTCATTTTCTCAAACAAGGTGATAATGACAATGAAGATGGCCGCGACAGTACATTCGATACCACTGCAGGACTTTAAACAATCGAGGGCATATGACGTGGACAATATGGACTTTCATTTTTAGTTCTTGGATGAGTATTATTGCAGATTACATCAAATTATACTTCTCGATAGGATTTAAATTGCATACAAATTTGTCATTGATGTTTCCAGAACTTTTACCGAAATATATTGCTGGATAATCAGTTTTATTCACCACGCATCTGATTAGTGGTTTAATAATGACTACACAGTTAATGCAAACGTTTGGTTGGTCTGGCTGTGAATATTGTATGCAACACTCAGTTCAAAATTCTTCGTTTAATCGTGATACATTTTTGTTAGTAATGATAAGGCATGTTAAAAAAATTTTTGTGCTTTCAGTTTCAGTTGCTTCATCTATTGCTAAAATGCATCCAATCCTTTATAGTTAACTTTTTTGTTGTTGGACACCTCAAAATATTGGCATGTTTTTTGTTTGTTTTCAGTACTGTAGCACAACTGTTTGCATCTCGTCTGTTCTGCTGCAGTATTTTTACTAACGTTCTCATGGGTACTATTCGATGTGTCACTTTAACTTTTTGTGAGCTGTTGTGTAATGTTTAATGGAACATCTTGGTGTAAAAATTTAAAAGAACTATTTTTCTTCTGTTCTTACTTTTCACCTGACTGCAGCTAACACACAGGAATTTTTTAGGCTTACTGATAATGATTTTGCTGCCATTGTGGCATAGCCATTGAAAGAGTTAAGGGGATGTCAGACGAACGACAAAATCGCCCGATTTTGTCTGCCGACAAAATCGCTCGATTTTTGTCGGCCAAGATAGAGCACGTTCTATCTTCGACGATTTTGTCGGCCGACTTTTTGTATATTGGACAGCAAATTTTGTTTATGTTGCCATGGTGATTGTTTACAACGGAAGATGAATATTTATTTTAGTTATTTATTGTGTTTGTTATTTATTTTCGTTCATTAGATGCAGAAAAAAGTGATGCATGTATTATTTTGCGATCTGCATTCAGCTGTTGTGCTAGCTGATATCGTGCAAAGTATAGCAGACGAAAATATTGGCTGTGTGTCATGGTTCTCCGATTTTGTCGGCCGATTTTGTCGGGCAACTAAACCACGCCCACAAAAGTCAGCGGACTTTGTCGTTCATCTGACATCCCCTTTACATGGTTCAATTGCCAAGCACCTGCTTCCATCCGCAATTACTTTAAGCAGTTGCCCAAAAGCTCATGCTCATTCTATTAGTAGAAGGTTGGTCATCATGAGTGGCAGGTTATTTAGCAGTACTAACCATGGAGCAACACAATACCAGTACTACTAAGCCAACACAGATATTTTATGTCAGTTTGTCTGACTGCGTTTCAGGTCACCGTGAATATGCCTTTTCAGATGGAAGTGGCGTTTGAATCGGGCAGCTTCACTGACAGGAAAGAACAACTGCTAGGAGAGGCGTTTCAGACTGAGTTTGCCAAGCACCGACATGCATTCGAGACTCGGTTCGAAAATGTCTTCTCTCTGGCAGGACGTGGCTTCAATACGTCGCAGATTGCATTTGCTCGGGTCACTCTCAGTAACATGATCGGCAGCATTGGCTACTTCCATGGGAGTTCGTTGGTCCTTTCCCGGCATACATCAGAGCCGATTGAATACTGGCCGGCCGGGCTGTATACTGCTGTGCCTTCGCGTTCGTTCTTTCCACGTGGTTTTCTCTGGGACGAAGGATTCCACCAGCTGCTGATCAGCCGATGGAACAAGAAACTGTCCCAAGATATCATCGGACATTGGCTGGACTTGATCAACATCGAGGGCTGGATACCACGCGAGCAGATACTCGGATCGGAAGCCCGCGCTCGTGTCCCAGACGAATTTGTCGTCCAGTTCAACGAAAATGCAAACCCGCCAGCTCTGTTCCTGCCCCTTCGCCGCATTGTCAACAGCCTGATTGCCAGCAATAGCTCGGCGGATCGTCAGTATCTTCGAACCCTGTTCCCACGTCTCCGTGCCTGGTACGGCTGGTTCAACCGCACGCAGTCCGGCACTGTGCCTTCATCGTATCGGTGGCGCGGTCGCAACTCGACGACCGTCCGGGAGCTGAATCCCAAAACGCTGACGTCTGGTCTGGATGATTACCCACGAGCGTCTCATCCGACGGATGATGAGCGGCATGTGGACCTGCACTGTTGGATGGCTGTGGCATCCGGCGTTATGAAAGACCTGGCGGCATTCCTCAACGAGTCCACGGCATGGATCTACAGCGCCGTGCATGAGAGGTTGATGGACAGTGAGCTGCTTGACAAGCTGCACTGGTCCGAGTCGGCGCAGCACTACAGCGACTATGGTCTGCACACTGACAGCGTGCATCTTGAACGACCGCCGCCACCGCCAAACCTCCAACCCGGCCAGCGACCACCGCCACCACGGGAGAAAGAGAGAACGGTTCGTCGGGAGCCGTCGCTTGGTTTCGTCGACTCGTCGTTCGGCTACGTCAGCCTGTTTCCATTCCTCCTGCGCATCTTGGCGCCGGATTCCCCACGTCTTGGCCAGATCCTGAGCGACCTCCATCGACCGGAACTGCTCTGGACACCATTCGGACTTCGCTCGCTGGCCAGGACATCTCCACTGTATGGCAAACACAACACGGAACATGATCCTCCGTACTGGAGAGGCAGCATCTGGATCAACATTAATTACCTGGCGCTCGCCGCTCTTCGGCACTATTCTATGGCCGCATTGGGACTCAACAGTGAACTGGCAGCTAGTCTGTACAATGAACTGCGATCAAATGTCATCGACAATGTCTTCCTACAGTATCGAGCATCCGGATATGTTTGGGAACAGTACAATGATACTACCGGTCAAGGCAAAGGCAGCCATCCGTTCACTGGCTGGTCTGCGCTTGTTGTTGCCATCATGGCCGAGGACTACTATTAGTAAATAATTACTTCATTATGGATGCTGGTTTTATATGTGAAAATGCAATCCCATTTCCCTATTAAGATTCGTATATTTTTGCATATGCAATCACATTTTACGACCTGTGCATTTTGTGTAATGGCACGATGCATTAAGTAGTTTTTGCATGCAACAGCAGCTACTGCTGTAACGCATCTTAGCCATTGCAATTCTGTCCGTCTGTCACACGGGTGGATTAGTCAAAAACGGTGCAAGCTAGAATTACCAAATTTTCACCGTCAGCTGCACGGAAGACTGTAAAGCTTTTCCATAAATTCAAAGGGGGTCACCCCGAACGAGGGCGTTAAATGAGAGGGGGTAGGCAAAAGTTGCTATATCCAGCCGATACGACGTTAGCAGAGCGATAGAGGCGATCTCTGGTGAGTACAAATAAATAAAACACTATAGACACTATAGCCGCGGGTCGTCTGGCGCCTTCTGGTGAATGACTTAGACTTTGTTTTACTGTGTTTCAAACATGCACTCCGGCTGTTGCACATTTCTGTTTGCGTTAGCAGATCACTTGTCATATTTTGTTTTATCATTTATGTCACACATGGATAAGCGTCGTTTATGGCATATGCATGTTTCGAAAAATTCCATATATATTAGAGCATATTCTGCATCCATATGAATCACATATTTTAAGAAATTAATTCCACTACAAACCCCTATACTTACTTTTTGTGTCATATGTTGTGCTGGAAATTATGTTATTTTACTGATTATTAGTTTCTGTTAACTGCATTCCACTTGATCCCTGCATGTGCTGTTGCACTTTCTATCAGTAAACAGTTTCTATTAATGATATAATGATAATGCTGTCAGACATCGAGATCTGATCTCATTTGTTGCAAAACTGTTGGCTAATTTATTGTGCATTGTTGACTAGATAATGATATGTCGGCCCAGTGTCGATTTATTGTGCGGTCGTCCACCTACTGATAACTCTACTGACCCTGACTTTTTATCTACCAAACTGAACATTGGCACACCAGTTGCCCCTGCCTGAGGGAATGTTCATGTCAGTTTTCGTTTTTCTACACCTTTTCGTTTTTAAGTGCGACAACAGAAACTGCTATAGCACGCCTTAGCCATCGCAATTCTGTCCATCTGTCTGTCACGTGGGTGGATCAGTCAAAAACGGTGCAAGCCAGGATCACCAAATCTTCACTGTCAGCTGCCTGGTAGACTCTAGTTTCAGGAACCGTAGAGCTTTTCCATAAATTCTTAGAGGGTCACCCCGAACGAGGGCGCTAAATGAGGGGGGAGTAGGAAAAATTGTGATTTTTAGCCAATAAGTCGCTGTATCTCAGCAACGGTGCGAGATAGGGCCTAGGTTACTATTAATCACTAATAGGAAGTCGTACACTGGCTCTTGATTGCCACCGAATTCAATAACCTTGGATGACCTAGAACTCCAAAATAGGGGTTTTTATGGTTTTTTGGCACATTTCAAGAGCGAATTGTGCTGAAATCACTACAGTCCTGTGTACGGGGGCGTCAAACTTAGGTAGGCCGTACCCTTTCTAAAATGTGGGCTTTCGGCCTCTCGAATGACACAAGCTGTGTATGACCGGTGACGCCATCTAGCGTATGTGAATATGAAAATCATCGTGTCCAAATTGCTGGGATCGGTGAGTTTACATTTTGTTCACAGTGGGCCTTCAAACATGTGCCACTGTTGCGCGTTTCCCTTTGCGTTAGCTGGGCTTTTTCTTGTAAAGTTAGGATTCTATACAGGATAGGACTGCACAGGCAATACCTGTAATGGTCATTAAAATGACCATTTTTTAAAACGCATAATAATTGTACATTGATGTGACAAACATTGTGCAAGCTGTTGAATATTGCAGATACTGGTAGTGGGCCAAAAAAGTAAGCTATTGCACTTTGTCCACATCTTCGATAAAAATTGATCAATTTTCACAATTTTTTTCACCAGTGGACTCTGTAAGAAATTCGCTACTCAGCGGCATGCACTCCACACTTATTATGTTGCTACATTATCTTATAAAATATAAATATCCAAAAATGTACAATATCTACAGATGGACAAAAGGTCTAATGGTAAATTTTTGAAGTATTCAACTAATATGTTTAAATATGACTTAAGTAAGTGTCAAAAACATTGGAGGACATATTAAACATTTAAAAAAATAATTACTGTGCATTAAATTTCAGTGTACATTAACGCTGGTTGATGGCTGCAATCTTGCTCAGTTAACTGCTTAAGCATAAAGAGCAATGCATTTCTGTTGTGCAGCCCTACAAATTGTGCACTGTTTTTTCGAAAAATGAAAATTTACTCCGTAGCTACACCTAAACCTTTTTGATACTTACTATAATTTATATTCAACATTTTACTTAAATACTTCAAAAATTTGCCACTTGACCTTATTACCATCTGTAGATATTGTGCGTTTCTGGATATTTGTCTTTAGCAAGGTAGTGTAGTGACGTAATAAGTGTAGTGTGTGCCGCTGAGTAGCAAATTTCTTACAGAGTCTACTGCTGACAAAAATTGTGAAAAATGGTCAATATTTAGCGAAGATATGGAAAAATTACAATTGCTTACTTTTTTTGGCCCACCCTGTAGTTGTGCTGTAGTGCATTATGTGTCAGTGCGTTTTAGGACTCGTGCCTTTGCATTTAGTGGCTGGTGTTTGAGTTGTCCCATGTGTGTATGTGTTTCTGCGTGTATGCCTTTTACTACCAGCTAACCTACAGGAATTTTTGGATATACAGTGGGCTTATGTTCTTCTGTGATTCAGTGTTTATTTCTGCAGAAGGAAATATAGTTGTTAAGTGAATAATGCTGGGACCTTTCTGCACATGATAGTTTCATTTGCTGGCCTTGTTATGAAGTCTCATACGCAATGTTACTTCTCTAACTTTACAGTTCTTAACATTGTGTACCACTTGTGCAGTTACACTCTTAAAATTGTTTGTCCAGTAATATTTTTGTTCGATGTGATTTATAACTTTACTAGCTTAGCTTTATTCTGCTTAACACTTTGACAATTCCAGTGTAGCAACTGACATTGTGTTTGTGCACACGACTTTTGGTCATTTGCTCATGCATTTTCGTCTCATTCTGTAGGTGCTATGTCAAGCGTAAAAATTAAATACGTTTTGTGTCAAAATTCCTGCTACTGCCAGTGGAATAATTCTGCTGATCATCGTTGGGCAACAAATGGCTAGAGTCCACATTATGTGATGCCTGTCTGTGTCCGGGAGTTGTGTTTTAGCTACAAGTCATCCCGATATTGCTTTGTGAGCTATAAAAAAGTTCCGAATAAAAAGTTCCGAATAAACTACCACAGTAATATCACATCAACGAGTATTGTCACTGTCACCTGCTCATATGTGCAGGTAAGCATTAAGGAATACAGACGAATCTGCTTCATCACAACCAATCTATTCAGTCTTGCATATTGCACACAGCTGATGTCACAGTTAACAATGCACACCAAGCAGCATCACTAAAATAAATGTAAAAATGAAAACTACCAATTAAGTGCCTGATCATACACTGTTACCAGTATCATGGCTTATACCAGTGATGCTGAAGCGTCATGCTTACAACAATAACTCAAAAACGTTAACTATCAAACTAACATTGTTCTAACTGCTAGATGCATCAAGAATACAGATGTAATTTGTCAAAGTAACAGACTGGTGTTCCATGAAATGGCATACAAAAGCTTAGCATGCTTCTCACACAGCATGCCTTTCGAGCTTCATTCATTCACAAAGTTCCTATAGCAGTGCTGTCCAACCTTTTTGACACCGCGGGCCACTTAGTCAATTTTCCACCAGCTGGCGGGCTGCAATCAAGGGGGGCCATGGCGAG
>Ga0056128_1006112_pt1 | contig 15193 bp, 7 predicted proteins | sample WorMetLIZISLAND2_FD_71113 | JGI IMG/M metagenome (GOLD analysis project Ga0056128, IMG submission 71113) | Marine gutless worms symbiont microbial communities from Max Planck institute for Marine Microbiology, Germany - Olavius geniculatus... ...
TGCACTAAATAGATGAGGTGGGAAATGAAACCACCATTCGATGACATATAGTCTCATTAATGAGTGTGCCAAAAATTATTATAATCGGACATTCATTGTTCAAGTTATTGCAAAAAATGTGGTCACATGCTTTTTTTTGAGACACAGTGTATATTTTTATTTCGTCATACAGACAGCAGCAACACAATGTACAGATAAAAAGGAATAAAAGAAACGGATAGAAAAAAAACACACTCCAGCCTAAACCCTAAATAAAAACAGAAATACACAAACTCAGAAGATACGATTATAGAACATAGGCATTAGCGATCTAAAAAAAGTCGACTGATGTAATTTACTAAAAAAACTTGAACGTTTTTAGCAACCAACACACGAAGACTGGTTAACCCAGTCATCTGCTGAATGAAATCTGCGTTGTTAAACTATACTTCAAATAATTATTTTAGCCTCTGTTATATTTATGCAGTTATTTAAACTGTTAATATCACAAACACGAGGAAGCAATGACTCTATTGCATGTAACAGAACTGGTAAGCAGCATCTACGCAGCAATTCTATGGTAATCAATTCTGAATTTCCTGTAAAACTTTTTGCATAAATACAGTTAAACGTTCTATAAAATTTAGCTTTGACATGGTCAAAGTCACATGCAAACTTCTTACTTGCTTTCATACAAATACCAAAATATTTTAAACACTGCACATGTTGTATAATACCACCAGGTAAAGTTAAATCAGCACAAACAGCATCATATCTTGGACCATTCTCATAGTAACAGACTTCATTGTGTTAAATCTGACATCAAGATCAACAGAAAACAATCACACAAATCGTGCATTTTTCTGCATCACAGTCACGGAGTGTGAAATTAAAATAATATCATCGGCATAACACAAGTGTCCAATATAAGTATCATTATATCTACAACCAAGACCAAACGATTTGAGTAACTAAATCAACTTATCAATGTACATTGCAAAAAGAGCTGGAGACAACAATCCATTTTGTCTCATACCAGCATACATGGCAAATAGTGAGGACAGTATTCCATTCCAGCGAACACAACTAATACATTTATTAAACCAATCAAGAAGCAAATCAATAAAAAAATTTCGGCAATAAACAATCAACTAAAATCCTGGACAAACCATAAAAAAAACTCGATCAAACGCCTTAGATATATCCAATGCACAAAGAGTATCTGTGCCTCCATTGTCACATATATGTTTCACACCGGCTTGTAATGCAATAATGGCATGACTACAACTTGAGTTTGGCTTGAAACCAAACTGCAAGTCAAATGAGACAAGTTTGTCTTTTACCGCATAGACATGTGTTCGGCAGTCAAGCCGTCATATCCAGCTGCTTTACTACATTTTAACTTCATACCAAGGAAGATACAAAGTCAACATTTATCACAAAATCAGGGGGTACAGGGCAGAAATACTGCTCAAAAACTGCAAAGAAATCTGCCTTCAATTCTTCGTGCCTCACATCAGAATTTGGTAAGCAAGCACTTTTAAAGATATGAGCAATCTATCAGCAATATCCCGTGGGTGTCTGTACTCGTCAATAATATCTGATGTACGATCTCCACCCACCTTGCTCCTACAAGACTTTCAGAAAGAGTTCATATACTTATACGTCGTATAGTAGGGCATCGGCCAGTGAATCAGAAAAGTGCTGAGTTGCTTCCCTCTCTTTGCTTCTAATGGCCTGCTTATATCTTAGCTTACTTTTTCGCATTTTTTCAAAACAGTTACCATAACGAGGTCTTCCCAGTTCAGTTTATATTCTGTGATTATTAACAGACTCGTGTTCAGAAGATCTATGAAGAGCTGTAGCATTTAACCACTTAACCATAATCATCTCGCAATGTTGTTGTTCCTCAGGCCCGCATGGTAGTCTGCATGGTAGTCCGGCGCACACTATAGTCATGGTCGTAGTGGCAGTGGTCAGTGCGGTCAGTTAATAACGCTAAACTGTCGTGCGATGATGGACAGACAGACAGCGCCAGGCGTTAGCGCTACTCATCAGTATACACTGCGGCGACGCCCGCCGTCTCAAAGACTCACGACTGCGCAGGAATATTAAGCGGGGATAAAAACAACACGTCCAGGCTATCGCTCACGCCACCGCAAGCACACCGGCCGAGCGTTTAGACGACAAATCCCGCTACTGATCGCACGCAAGCAGCTGGGCTGCGCGAACGACTCTAAAAAATAATAGCAATAATAACGCTGTTTGGGAGAACGTTCGTGCTTGAATTTAATAAAATGATTTTTTTATTTCATAAGCGGTAAAAGGTAAAGTCCAGTACTTGCTATAGCGCTTCTTACGTGAGACGAACTCCCGGCCAGAAGCGCTTTGACAATCTCGAAAGTGGCAGCTGATTGGCATGAGCTACTGATACCGAAGCGCACAACAATTGGACCGGGGTTTGCAGCTAGCAGACATGCCACCGCTTCAATCAACCACACTATGCCTTTAGCCCGTAGCCCGTAAGCTACTACTCATTTCCCGTCCCACGGAGGGTAGGAGGCTGTGTTGGCCCATAGTAACGTCATGGCCCGGGCGGAAGGGAACAGCGCCCCCTAAATTATAAGTTGTCAGAATACGGTGAAAACCTTTTTATTGTAAAAACGTTTTTTTGCAAAAATCCCCATAATTAAATTTTGAGCACCCATAATCTGCTATGTGGGAAATTTGCGGCTGTCTGTCGAAAAATTTCAACTTCCTGCTCCGCCTACTTTTTTTAGCTCATGACGCCGCTGATCGGCAGCAAAGTGTGGAGTAATGCGTCGGAACGATTTGACGATTGTTATCGCCGGAGAAGATCACGAGGCATGGTGCAGTCTGTCTGGACGTGCTGTCAGTCTGACGACGATGCAGATTTCATTTGAGTTGTTCACGCACCGTCAGCTCATCAACACTCATCGGCTCAGTGCAGACGACGTGCGGACGGACTGCTGCCGTTTGTAATCCGCAGAAATGACGGAATGACTTACTGACTATCAAAGGACACAGAAAAACGCGCATCAAAAACAGGAGAAAAAACAGCACAGAACATTGCAACACAAAGCGATGTTAAATGAACTGTAATAGGCCATATGTTAGTTGATGATAAGTTGTAACTTTCCGGCGGCTGGTGTAACGCAATCCTAGTAGCCTGCAAAGTAAATTTAAGTTAATTTATGCAGCGCGTTAAGTGCAGCGCTCGGTTTGAAATGGCGTTCAAAAATTAGCTTATACTAGCCAGAAAAAAACTAAATAAACATTTTAACGTGAAAACCTGAAAGAATTGCTGTTACGCTGTGGCTGAATAAATTTATGTTTACGATCATTTGGTATAAGGTGAGTTTAAGGTCTATGGTGAGTTTTAACAACAAAAATATTATACAGACAGCATTGAGATTTGAATGTTGCTACAGCAACATTTTAACCTCAGCATTTCTAAATAGCACAATTGTGGCGTTGAGATCTTTAAAAAATCACTAAATGTGTGTAATGGGCACTTCACACACCTACGACGCAACTGAACTCAACTGTTAAGTGGAGTTGAGAGTAAACTGTCGTGTCAGCAAAGTGCTGAGCTTTTTTCCTCAGCATCAGCAGCACTTAAAACAAAATCAAATCGCTATGGATAAAAAAAACTAGTCGAGGTTGATAATTAGGTTAAATTAGGCACGATTGATTCAGATTCCTATCTGAAACTTGTAACTTCATGTACGTAACTTTTAAACTTTTCTTTGGACACTTTCGTTCAATTGCTGCAACTGGCAAGTGGGTGGGCTTCCGTGCTGCGTGTATCATGCTAATTAGTGAGTTTTATTGTTTTCGATGAGCTACTTGCCTGCTGTAGGCCATGCGTTGCGTGGCAACGACTCGATCTGAATACCAGCGGCAAATCTTTCGACTTGTAACTACGCCGATAATGATCAGCCGATGGATTAAGACTAATAATGCAATTAAGCAGACTCGCAGCGAAATAACCACACTAACAGACTAATACAACTGTGATTAACCATACTGGACCACGTGCATACTGTATACAGCACGGCGTATTACTACGCTAGCAGCGAGCTGAGGATTTTCTGTATCTGCTCTCCTCTCTCGAGCACCTGTCTACATCAAAATGACGTCAAGTTTCTCAACAAGCTACAATTTTCAGGCTGCGCAGCTCGTCCTTACGCGTGATTGATTGCGGATTGAATCGACGCGACTGATAATTGACCCGCGTCGGTCCGTCGGATCAGTCGGTGTCACATTAAAATGTCTCCCGATGAAAAATTCGCATGGGTAATCACGAGTCGTAGTAATTATGTTTCCCTCTTATCAAAATATCGCCAGCCCCATAAAAAATTTTCCCATTATAGGATCGTCCCCCTTTCAGAAAAGTCTCCCCTGACCGACAATTTTCCGGTAAAAATCGAGCGGGGCGGATTTTTGCCGGTAAAATGTCGGCCGGGAGACTTTTCTGGAGGCGATCCTATAATGGCACACCGGCCGGGTAGAGAGAATTGCTGCGGGGCCGGTGTGTCAGTCAGCTCAGCACTAACAAAGCTGATTATGGATCCGCTGCAACCCGCGGCAATCGCTGTCAGCTCCTTCGAGACGTCGCAACTGAACCAGGTCTCTAGCTTCGACCGCTGAAAAAACGACTAAGGTTTGCTATTTCGAATATCCGATAGTACAGTGTATTACACTGACCCTACTCATAAACATCGAGCCCATCACGAATCGAAGCCCATGTTAATTTTGCTAACAATGACGCTAACATTTAAAGTAGTAAACTTTTACTTAACTAAACACGAAACCCAGCTATCGCTAAAAACCGACCGTACCGCCTTCGTCCGAAGCCAAGCGTCCGAATTCCAGTCACGGAGAGAAAGCGATTTGTCAGAGATGAGACAGTTGCATGCACGCTATGTTAAAGAAACGTTGTCATGAAAGCTTCGTTAAACGCTAGTATAACAGACATCGCACGTCGTTATTTCGCGAGGTGATATAAACAGCTACAGAGTACATGAACAAGGAAAATATCGGACGCGGGTTTTGCAAATATTTCTCACAATAAAAACGCCTTGCTACTCCAAGACTTCTACCCTATACAGTTCCTGTTGCAGTACTGACCTTCAAGGTCATTCAAAGTGAATGATTTTCATGTCATTTGAAAGCCAATATGCGACTTCCTTTTAGTGATCAATAGCATCTTAGGCCCTGTCTCGCAACGTTTAGCCGCAATAGCGCGTAGCGGCCTTCGAGGTCATCCAATGTCAATGATATCCATCTAATCTGTTAGAGCGTATGCCACTTTTATTAGTAATTAATAGTAACCTAAGCCGTATCTCTCACTGGTTCCGAGATACGGCCACTTATAGCTTTGAATGTTTTATTCAAAATTACGGCAAAACCCTGCAAATATACGCATACGCAGTTTTAACTCCTTAGTCAAGCGTACAGATTTGTCTCGGTTTGTGAATTTTTAAAGTTAGTACTGACTGTTTCTAATTCATTCGTACTGTTTTTATGTTTTTATGCTTTTCCCTTTGTGCTGTCATATGCCTAATTTGTATGTACTGTGATGCCTATAAGTGCTCATGGCCTTGGCATTGTACTTGGTTTCCAAGTTTCAAATAAATAAAATAAATAAATAGTTACTATTGACGGCCTATAAGAAGTCGCCATTGCTTTATCCGATATTACCATCGCAGACCCCTACGATTTACCGTTTAGCCACATTACCGCGCGATTTGCATTGCATAGTGCGTTATGACCTTCTAAGGTCATCCAAGGTCAATGATTTTCATCTAATCTGACACGGCGTATGCGACATTTTAGTAGTGATTAATGGCCGTATCTTTCACCGTTTCCGACATATGGCCAGTTTTCCGTTGAACAAAGCACATTTTACCCATTTTATTCAACCCCCAATTTGAAAATGTTTCCCTTGGAGTAGATGACTAAAATTTTGCATGCCCAAGTTTAAGTCTAGGGATTGCAATCGCGGGATTCCGGCCGTTTTCGCCAATCTCGAATCCCGGGATTAGCGGCGTCCCAATCCCGGGATTTCGGGATTACAAAAATTCGTTAAAATTGTATTTTTGCATGTCAAATGGTAAAAATAAGAATTTTTGCCCTTTAACAAGTAAAATGTTTTATGAGCGCCAGAGTACTACTCCGTGCTGCGTACTGTAATTTGTATTTTGACAGTCATCGTCACTTCGTACAGTTCGGACATACCTTCCGTAAGGGCAACACAGTACCATCCTATGCATGAAATAAGTCATTGGGGATATGAAAATGATAATCAGTCTAAAAGTCTAATCCCGAAACGGGATTCCGGGATCTCGGGATTACAAATTTCTCAATCCCAAATCCCGGGATTAAGAATTTAATCCCCGGATTTAAATCACTATTTAAGACCCAGGGCTAATTAACTGTGTAAAAACTTGTTCTCTACTCCCTACCTGTTAGCCACAATACATCCGTTAGGACCTTACAGACGGACGGACAGACGGATGACAACCATTACAACATGCAGCTTGATCTTTACATAAGTAGGGTCGATTATAAAGCTGCTAAACGCATGCAATATTATGTCATATTTTTAGATACTAACAACACAAGTGGACAAATACAACACAAGTGGACAAAAATGTGTTACTGCAGATAAGCTGTTAGTGTAACATTTGTGAATGCCGTGCTTTTCGGTCCGCAAGCAAATGCTGACAAATTGTAATACTGTTGAGAGCCGTGAGAATAACCTCTTATTACCTCCGCCAAGGGGGTTATGTTTTTGCCGGAGTTTGTTTGTCTGTCTGTCTGTCTGTCTCTCTGTCTGTCTGTGTGTTAGCAAGATAACTCAAAAAGTTCTGGAAGGATCGTTCTGAAATTTTGAGGGCATGTCTGGAATGGCAAAAACTACAAGTGATTCAATTTTGGGCGTGATCCGGAAGGAATCCTGGATTCTTGATCACTTTGAAATTTTTCTTAACACTGCGTTAAATGGGGCATAAGGGAAACCGCTGCCAAACCAAATATGACGACGCCACCTAGCAAACAACATGGCGTTGGCGGAGGTCTGTGGTCTCTGACTGCGTTCTAGTATTTTGAATGTATAGCAGGTCGTCTGATCTAACTGTCGCATTTATTGCGCCTCAGATTCATCGGCTTCCTGCTGACATTTACTTACATGCTTTCTTACCTGCATTGTTGGACATTGTTTCTTCATCTTAGGGTTTGTGATAATCAGCCAAAATGTAATAATTTTTTTGGGCCTCATAAAGAACGAGTGAACACATTTAGCACAAAGCATCACGAATAACAACAATTATGTTGTTTAAAAATCGAATTACATTTCACTAGCCTTAAAGCATGTTTAATACCGTAAAATATTACGCAAATTAATGTAACAACACTCGGCGTGTTTGGAGTCGAGAGGGGGTGGGGTAACGCCGACCTCAAACAGAAAGCAAGTACAAGACAACGGTGCTAAGTTTCGACGTGAGATAGCTAGACATGGCAAAGTCGAAAAATAGGAATCTTACCCCCCCCCCCCAAAAAAAAATAAAAATTGGGGGTAAGAGTAGCGTGTTACCCAAACTGTAAAGGGGAAATCGACAACAGAATATCGTGTGAAAAATTCATGAAGATCGGTCCAGTCAAACTATAGTTGCATGCCGGCGAAGTTCTAAGACTGTGCAATGGCCGGGCAAATTGGACTTTTCGCCATTTTGAACCGCACATTAAATTTGACCGAAATTAAATACAAAGATGAAACTTGGCAGTTTTCTTCACTGAACCGTTATGTATAAAAATGCCGAAAATGGACCCGATGGCATTGTAACTGAAGTCGCTAAGTGGCGCCAAAGTAGACATTTCGTGCCAAATCGGCCGTTGGATACTCATTCACAGTCTATCTTCAACATGTCTCCGATTCTGTAAACTTTTCTGCAACATTTGTAAAACATTATCTTATTTTAAATGTAGGTTTTAACCACAGCTTTAAAATCAGTACAAAATTGATAACAAAACTTGTTCTAGTAGCATATGCTGTTATGTGTCCTATACAAGCAATGACTGGGATTATATCTCGGTCGCCGTCTGTCACGCCGATGCAGAAAAAAATCAATAACTGATCTCACAGATTTATTTGACATCTAATAAGTCGAAGATGTTGTAGATAGGCTACATACTTCGTACTGCATAGGTATAACTGCTGATGCAAATTTGGTTTGATATAGGCCTACACTCACGTGCGCTCAAAAATGTCGGATAGCCAACTTAGCCGACTGCACGAGAGGAAACGAGCAAGAAGTTCAACCTTCGACTGTCTGTCGCATAGAAATCGCACGATGCTTCGTATCACGCAAAAATGTCTTAAGTTAATTTCACTTGACGGTTGTCCTGATCGCAGCAGTTTGTATAGTTTCGCAATCAAGTGCAGAGTCGCCAATAGCAAGCGATACGCAAACACTTCGTACCGAAAAAAAAACTGGCAGACATGCCCTGTCAGTTTCACCTAGCACATAAACTAAAAGAAATAAGAGCATTTTATTCTTAACAGAAATTAAATGAGAAAAATAGAACTATAGCCAAACTGTCTACACATTTGGCCGCGGTGTGACGCGTAGTCATAGTTTGCGCAGCTGCACCTGCTGTTCAAAACAATATTTTGTAGCATGCACTGTTTGACTTTAATGATGTGTGGCTATTAAGTGATGATAAAGTTTTGTGATAATTATCTTAGTCGTTGGTTCGACACACTTCACAAGCAGACGAATACAGTGCACATATAAAGGAACGGACATAACTTGCTAAAACAGTTCTGTCCGTCATGCACCTTGCTTGCAAACGGTGTTTCGTGCGGCAAAAATCTGTTTTTGCATCGCAACTTCATTAATACGCGTACTCATAAGCGACGTCGCATTACATGTACTGTCTATTAATAGCTGTTGCCGTGCAGGATTTAATTGCAATTCCAGCGGCCGCGTGCTGGGAAATTAGACTCGACGCCCGAAGACACGCAACTACGACGACGATAACCACTTGAGCGGGTTGCAAGACACGCTATAAGCGCCTAGCTATCGCACTGACGCAAACAAATAACTTTTACGACACTCCGACAGGCCGAAAGATTTTCAGAGTGATACGAGTTGCATGCAAGTTACGACGTGTGTGTCATTGGTCTAATGCTGCTTGCTGGGGGTCATCTGCGTCTTCTTTACTGAAATTGGTTTCCGATCACTTGCCCAGCAGTGTCAAATGCATCGCCATAGCCGTCAGCGTCTATTCTATTTGCTAATGAAAAAACAATGAACCCAGACAGCCAAGCAGGGTCGTCAGCCATGCATGGGGACACATAAAAACGTGGAGAATAACCATATACCAGTAAACTGGTAAATTTCTTACTGACACTTTAGCACAAGTTAAATTCTATAGATCGCATCATTTACTAAATGATGGCATTTCGTCCGGAATTTACTGAATATATCTTGTATAATTGCTTCGCACGTTTGTGATCTATAAAACAATTATAGCCCTATCTAATTAAATAATAAAAAACTGTAATTTCCTGGCTGACGTAGTCTGTTTTAGAAATAAGCACTATATTAATGCAAAAGTTATGTGAATTGTTTGATATCTAGTTTATCTAAAACGTAACAGCTAGTTAACTCCGAGGTGAGTCTATTTAGGCCCTACAAATAAGCAGTATTTGAAACACAAATCGAACAATACACTTTCGACGTTCTTTTGTTGCATATTAGTACAAATCAGCCTGCAGGCTAGAGACAGTGACGAATGAACCTATCTGTTCTTGTGCGTGGAAAAGTAATTAGTGTACCTGAGATGGCCTAGACCTATCGATTTGTGTCACTCATGTCACGATTTATCTACACTGTACTGAAATTGGCTTGAACAGAGTCGACCAGTCAACGACAAATTACAAACAAATTCATCATCGTAACTGAGGGATTTTTGTTTGATCGCAGCATCTAATCGAACAGTGAAGACGAATTTCGTGGTTTTTGATTCATCGTCAAACTCAGGCAACAACAACTGTGGCAACCTTCGCTCATCCATTCAGTCCTTGCTGTTTAGCACACAGCCATAAGGCTCAAACTCCATTTGATGCGATTTGTTGCCGACCCCACGGAAACCGTAAGCTAGAACCAAACATAAAGTGGATGGTATGACCGGTTGCTGATGGCCATTTAAACGGTCGGTTGTCGGTCGTCAATATTCGTTAGGCCTATACTGATATCGCACACTCCTAATTTCGCTATAAGTAGTGCGCGAGGAATAAAAATGTAGACTTTTTCCTGCGTTTTAATATTTAAAGAACGACGCTTATAGCCCTAGAACCTTAATCGTGATATATTATCATTGTCGTTATCATCCAACTTGTAGAACTAAAACGAACTCAGATGTATCGCATATGGAAATTGAACGTCTGTCAAAATTTGAAACCGCGCTTTAAAAGTCAGCAAAACTCGGAATTTTGTTTATCTGCATAAGCCGTGTTCAAATAAAACTGCAGTGTCATTATTCTGATACACGTAATAATGCGCCAGGGTCTAAATAACAGTGTGTGTATACTGATACGCTGGGTGTCACATCTCTGTTGTCTTCGTCTGCCGCTGAAACACGTATATCCTTCCATGCGCATTGTGTGCGTAATCTAGCTCCATATTAGTTCGTGATTTAGTCTTTGCAGGAAGCAGGCCTGGCCTGCGCCGACTTCGCGCCGCCATTATCAGTAATTCGCTAAGTCTTGGCACGACCTGCAAGCGTCCGCCATTTACGATTGCGATATATTGCTTGCTTTCTTGCTATTCTTGCAATTCGCGTCAGCGACTCCCGAGGGTCGTTAGCTTTCTCAGTCGATGATTTCGCACGGACGGACAGACTGCGATACGATACTGTCTGCGATGGCTATAGATCGTGAGTACAGACACTGTAAATTTTCACTAAAACATTAACGACTTGGCATGCGAAGAAGGAACTGATGCGGACAGAAGCAAATCACGATAACAGATTTCATTAATTTTGACTTTGCAGTCAACAAATAACAAACCCGGCTATTCCTATGCGACAAAAATATTTTTGCTCCAAAGTCATTTTTCTTTGTTGCTGCGGGTGCGTAGCCTGTGAATGGTCATTCTATGACTCTGCAAATGGCAAATGGAATAGATTTTTGGCGCGCACCAGAAAAAAATCAAATGAAGTTAGACCCGCCGTCAGCTGCAGTGATGAGTAATATCGTGAACGGATCATACAGATACGATACAGCTACGGATTCTTAAACGATGGTCTAAAAATAAACGCTGTATCGCGGTTTTCTTACAGCGACAGCATGGCTTATTTGTTCCTAATCCTTACCAACCCGATGGTCTCTAGCGACGTCGTTGAAGCAAAAAGTTAACTTTTTTATAAACAACAGAAAATTTCCAACAGAGGAAATTGTGGGTGCTCAGAGTTTCAATTTTGCTATTGATTTTGCCAAAATGGAGTTTTTAGCCTAAAATTTTGCACATTTGAACGAACAACTGTTTCGACAAGAAGAAGATTTGTTATCAATTTTCCGACAGCCCAAAATTTAGGAAGATTACAACTGTCCCCAACTTCTACTCCTTCCCTTCTTTCAAGACGCCATTGATCGTATCGCACGAAAAAAATTGTATTAATGATGACGAATAAGTTCAAAGAGAAGACTGTGCGGCTAGCAGAGTAGACAGCTAATTCTGAGCCTATTGTCATCAGCTCATCCTGCTTTATCTCAGCTTCAGCAGCAGCGGCGGCGGCATAAATACGCATCGTTCACTGATTGTGTGAAACTGATTTCCACGTCCATGTTCTTATTGACTGCGCGTGATCGAACTAGATTCAATTGCTCTTCACGCCTCGATCGATGATATAACCACGGCACCACAATAAACCAACCACTGCAGTCTGCTGCATGGATCAACCACCGACCATCGCACTCGCGCTGCGTCATAGTTTAGTCTACAGGTATCCAGTATGACTGATGCTGACTTTGTGATAAAATACTATTAACTAGAAGGCACTCGTGAGAGTGCATATCTCCGCGAAGTGAAGTGATTTGAACATTACTACTGTAGAATGTAGAAGTTTTCACAGGAGTGCGCCACCGTTTTATGACACATGGAGATGATGACGAGTCGCCGTGTACATAGAACGACGGACAGAACGACCAATTTCTTAATCTCTTCCAACGTTCACTTCGTTCACCTTGGCGGAGATAATAACACAAAGCCCACTCTATCTGTCGACGTAGTTTGCTGGTCAGTATAGGCCTACTGCAACAACAACAGCAATAATAGCTTTTAACATTTTTCTTAGTTTTTACACGCGACAGCATATGATGTTTCGCGCGTCTTAGCTATAGCCTAGGCGTCCGTCCGTCCGTCTGGGTGTCCGTCACACTTTGGAGCACAACCCTATCAAAACTGTGTAAACTAGGATTACGAAATCTTCACTGTGGGCTGCCACAAGACTCTAGATTTTTATGACAAAACTTCGTGCAGCTGGGTTTCCCTTGAACGAGGGCGTAAAAAAGAGCACCTTCTAAAAAGTCTTTATTTTACCATTAATGGCTCGTCTAGCATGAAAACGGTTACGGATAGGCACAGACGTGTTGCTTAACATAACAAGCACTGGTGATGAGCTTTCCGCAGGTACTAACAACCATGACCTTGAACGGCCTTGAATTCTAAAAATAAAGAGTTTAAGTAAATTTTTCGCGATTTTGAGCTGCGACACACATTTCAAGAGTAGATTGCGCCGAAATGGCTAAAGACAGACTACAACAACTTGCATATAAAGTACCAGCATTAAACGTAAATTTTAGCAGTTTAAATTTAGGCTTTTTAGGCCGTCCGGAACGGTAGTTCCAGGAAGGCCTTATGTTTTACTGTTGTTTCTTTTTTTCAACGCGAGATCTTTAAGGTCCATGAGCCAATCTCCGCGAAATTTTGCCACAAGGTCAGTTCAATTTATAAATGCCGGTCCAAAAGTTTGAGAGTTTCCCCCCCCCAAAAAAAGTTGAGGGGGCAAAAACATGCTAAATTTCCTACTCTGAGCGCGAATATCTCCGAAACGGATAGAGATATCCAAAATCTGAAAACCTGGTGCACTACAGCGTTCCTTCAGCGTTAACGAAAAAAGTACAGTAAACTTTGGTCCACTAACCATGGAGATTTAGAAGTGCAATTATACCCCAAAAATCAACTTTTCGGAAGACCATATTTCGGCTCTTAGGGGGTGCTGCGCGCCGAAATTTTTACACGCGTTATAGAATGTTCAAGTCTTGCTAGCCTACACCCTGAAGTGAATAGGGGTTCCTCCATCAATTTTTTTTCAATGGGGGGTCAAAAATTGGCTTAAAATTTAGCGTATGAACCAATGGATCTTTGGCGCTAAGGGAATTAGCCTAATGAAACTTTATCACCTAAATGGGGGTGTTAACGCGTGTACAAAATTCGGGGGCACCGCCCCCTTAAAATTTTGGAAGGCAAAAAACGTCTAAAATTCGGCGCAATTTAGGACAACCTTCGATTTTGACTGCAAATATCTCTGGAATGGATTAAGATATCGACAAGCGGTAAACGGCATTATCAACTACTGTCCCTTCTGCGTTGAACAGAGAAAACTTGATAAACTTTGGTCCACTAACCACGAAGTTCTGTTTGCTCATTTCGACCTAGCCAAAATCGACAGTGAGCGCGACAACTTTTGATTTTGACCGCGAATATCTCTAAAATGAATAAAGACATCGACAAGCGGTTAACGGCGTTTTCAACGAAAATCCATTCCACCTTAAACGCAAAAAATTGGAGGACTTGGGTTTACTAACCACAAAGTTGTGTTTGCTCATTTCGACCTACCCAACATTGATTTGTCGCGCTTTTTCAAACAACTTTAAAATTTGATCGCGTATATCTCGAGAACGGATAAAGATACCGATAAAAGAAAAACGGCGTTTACAACTACGATTTAAATTTGGGAAGGCGAAAACGTCCAAAATTGGCTGCTATTTAGGACAACTTTCGAGTTTGAGCGGAAATATCTCCAGAACTAAAAAAGATATCGACAAGCGATAAAAAGCCTTATCAACTACTATTTCTTCCGCGTTAAACAGAAAATATCTGGTGAACTTTCGTCCAGTAACCACGAAGTTGCGTTTGCTCATTTCGACCTATCTAACATTCATTATTCGCACTTTTTCAAACAACTTTAGAATATGATCGCACATATCTCGAGAATGGGTAGAGATGTCGATAAAAGAAAAACGGCGTTTACAACTACGATCGATTACACGTCGAACGCAGCAAACTTGGGTTCACAAACAATAAAGTTCTGTTGTCTCATTTCGAACCACGCATTGCAACTCTGCGCTTGCTATACATGTATATGATAATGCAGTTGCGTAGTGGCCATGTGACTGCTGTGAACGAAATTCCAACCCCTTAACTGTCCCCCAATCGGACTTACGGCGCCGGGCGGCCTCACATTGGGCTCTGCCCCATATTTCTAGTTAGATTTAAAAAGTTCTGTACGGAAGCGTCAAATATGGGTACCCTTTCAAAATGAGCGATTTTTGTTAATATCCACTAATTTATCGTGAAAACGATTGCAGATATGTAGATATAGACTTCCTGCTTACCATAACAAACATTGCTGACAAGCTTTTAAAATGTATTAACATTGATGACCTCAAACGACCTTGAAATCTCAAAAGCGACCTTTGAGCGATTTTTTGCCATTTTAGGCAGCTGCTTTTTTTAGAGCAAATGCCTACATTGGATAATACATGCGATCGTGCTAAAATCGTAAAATCGTTTTTAAAGTTTTTAAAAAGTTAAAGGTGGTGGTATAGCTTTTAATGGAAAGCATCTCAGAGCTACGGTGCATCACCTACCGTATAGGATCACACAGTGTTACTTGCCACCCGACACAGGTGAACGCGCTCCGCCTTAACCCCAGCCAGATAGGCTGACTCGATTTACCTATCCAGGAGGGATGGAAGACTGAGTTGACCTAGGAGGCTGGTTACATCATCATCATCATCATCGACAACCGTGGGCTCAATGCCCGTTGGTGTCTGACGCCATTCTTACTATCGCTGCCCACCGCTGCCTATCTAGGGCAGCGTGGCTTAACTCCTGCA
>Ga0056128_1006113_pt1 | contig 15193 bp, 6 predicted proteins | sample WorMetLIZISLAND2_FD_71113 | JGI IMG/M metagenome (GOLD analysis project Ga0056128, IMG submission 71113) | Marine gutless worms symbiont microbial communities from Max Planck institute for Marine Microbiology, Germany - Olavius geniculatus... ...
ATTTCATTTTTCTTTTAAACAATTCAGTTCTTTTTAGTTTATGTGCTAGATTAAACTGACAGTGTGTTTGTCAGTTTTTGAGTGCAAATTTTTCATTGTATTGTATTGTATTGTATTGTCCTAGTGTCACGTCCCGGTACCGTTCCAAGGCCAGGTGAGATAGAGACTTCGGGTTTAGCCTTGAGTCTCTAGTATTTTGTTACGAAATTTCGTGTTCCTAGCTGAAGAGAGTCTCCACGAACAAGAGGGCGAAAGAGAGGCACCCCCCTTAAAAAGACGTTATTTAACCGATATTTGGTCGTTTAACGTAAAAATGGTTGCAGATAGGCACAGACATGCTGCTCATCATAACAAGCACTGGCGACGAGCTTTTTAGAAATGTCAACATCGATGACCTTAAATGACTTTAAACCCCTAAAATAAGAGGTTTTATTAAATTTTTCGCGATTTTGGGCTGCGAGGCGCATTTCAAGAGTGAATTGCGCCAAAATGGCTGGAGATAGACCAAAACAACCTGCGTATGAAATTTTTAGCATTAAATGTAAATTTTAGCACTTTAAGTTCAAACGCTCTAAATTCAAGGAGGCCTGCGCAGGCGGGTGTCAAATAGGGGCACCCCTTTAAAAAGTGGTTATTTTCTGCTGTTGGCCTGAAAACGGTTGCAGATAGGCACAGACATGTTACTAACCATAACAAGCACCAATGGCGTGCTTTTTAATGGTATCAACATTGATGACCTTGAACCTTAAAATAAGGGTTTTTAGTCATTTTTTTCGATTTTCGCTTGCAAAATAGTGAACTGCGACGAAACGGGTGGAGATAGACCAAGATTACCTGCGAACATTAACTGCTATAGGCTCTGGCGCGTTTTATGAGCATTAGCTCAGATTTCTTGTCACTCAACTAAGGCATGAAATCGGCTGACCGCCGACTGACAGTGATAGGCCTAATCTCTTAGATGTTTGCTCAGCTCCTGTGCTCGTGTGCACGTTCGAAAAGTTACTGCTGTGAAGGGACATTAGCAATTTTTTCTGCAAGGTAGGCTTATGAATGTTTTTTTTGCAAAAACTACTAAAAATATAGCGAATCTGATCTGGCTTTGCAGGTGACGAGAAACACACCGAATAACAAAACCATTTACGTTTGACACTAGTTGCAACAACCCTTCGTTCGTGGGCAGCAGATTTTATGGTATAATTTATAATATAAGTCGCCGAACCCTTAACACATTTTGCCGAAAGTGAGAAGTAAGGTGATAAGGGAATTTCAGCTGCTCAGCCGATTGGGGTCATGTGGTCTGTCGTTATCGTGGTCTGGGGCGGAGGCGTATAGCCCCAGTTGTTAGCAGATTTTGAGCATTCGAAGCAAAACACTATTTTAAACTATTTTTATTCATGCAAATGTTGCAAGATCTTGAAACTTAACTTGAAATTGAATATTATTTTTGATTGTTAACTCAAAGTCAGGACAAGATTTACTCTTGGTTGTTGCCCTATATATTGTGATCGGGCAGCAAATTGTTACCCCTGTTGTATAGGTATTCGTTGTCTTGTCGGTGATCAGGACAATTTTAACACTTCGCCCGGTGTGATAACTGTTGACCTCGATGGACGCACGACGAGCAGAAATGCGTTAGTCAACGTGTGTTCAGAGCGATAGAAATGAAATAAAATGAAATGGCATAGTTTATTTTATTTTAGTTGATTGCATTTCGTTCGCGCTGTACCGTTTTTAAAGTGGAAGCGTATTAATGTTTTTCGCCAACGTTAGCGCTCGGCGTTAATTTATCAGTTGGTTTGTCAGCAGAATTACTTAAAAATTGCAGACGCAAATGTGGGTCGTGGAGCGACTGCATAAAACGCGAGACCAGACATCGCAAGACCAGCAAAATTGCACTGGCTGACACCCCGAACTGGTTTAAATGTGCGAGTATCTGTTCATGTAAAGCTTTTTGCTACAAGCGATATTATATAAACTGTATCATTCTGTTGGCTTGTAATTGTGTTCTTCTGATTCTGACGCCGCTGACGTCGTCACTGCTGGCGCCTGACTGGCCTCGTCTCGTCCTCTGGAGAAGCAGAATTTGCTGCGTTTGTCTTTTAGCATATTTGACTTCTTTTTTGGCCGATGGATGTTCAACCCTAAGACTACTCTGCTCAAACGTGCTTGAAGGCCTCCGTTTGATCTGGTGCCGCGTTGTCATGTTTCGCGATATCGGGTCTCGCGATTTCAGCGCCCCAGTGATTTGGTTACAATGTCCGAAGACCATGCAGAACTGTGAGTTTCGGTCCTCGAAGCTTTTCAGCTGCCGGTCTGCCGTTAAAAAACAGTTTGTCGCAAAACGTCACTGACATGTGGTTGGACAGTTCTCCAATGCAGTTCCAAAAGTCTTTTGCTGCCAGAACTGAGTGGAATTCACTACCAGACTCCATCACCGCGTTGGATTCAGTATCATCCTTCAGAAGCCAGCTGTCTGCTCTCTTATACACCCAGGCGTGCACATCCCATTGCCGCAATATCCAGCAAAAGTTTCGCAATTATTATCCAGATATACACATACCCGTCTAGTGATTGCAATCCCAGAATTAAATTCTCTATCCCGGGATTTAGGATTGAGAAATTCGTAATCCCGGAATCCCGTTCCGGGATTAGGCTAACAAATTGGTTATCATTTTGGTATCCTCAGTTGACTTATTTCATGCATAGGATGATGTGTAGGCCTCTACGGAAGGTATGTCCGAACTGTAGGCACGCAGTGACAATGACTGTCAAAATACAAATTACAGTACGCAGCACAAAGTAGTACACTGGCGCTCATAAAACATTTTATTCATCTAACTGCTAAAATTCTTATTTCCATCATTATTTTGACACGCAAAAAACTAGAATTTTAACACATTTTGTAATCCCAAAATCCCGGGATTGGGACGCTGCCAATCCCGGGATTCGAGATCTCGGGATTGCAATCTCTACATCCGACCAAAAACGGAGACGTGTTAACGCGGTTAATACGCATCGGCGGCGCGCAACCGTCATAATGCAGTGTGTATTATTAATGGACTGTGTGAGAGATAAATATTGCAACTAAACTGATCTTTATATACTGGCGTTACTGTGCCTACGTACCAGTGCGTCAACCGCTACCATCGCGTGAGAAAAGCGAGCGTGAAAAGATGTATACAACAGATAGATATTAAGATGAACGCCACGCCAGACGATCCTCTATAAACTAATTACAGGTTGTACAATCGTGCCTACGGCACTATGTACTGTCAATGCCGTGTTCAATTGTCACATGAGGTTGAATGTACACTGGTACATTATTTTTGAAGCGTGTCAGCACAGATTATTATTGTCATGCAGATGGGTCTGAAGCCAGAGTTTTCAAGGCCAAGGTTAAGGCCAGTTGTCTTCGAGGCCAAGGCCACCAAGTAAGTAAGTAAATAAAGTAAGTATTTGTGCTAATTGTATAGTCCGCATCGAAACCCAGCTTAATCTTATTCAACCGCAATGTGCACTACAGGTATGCTCAAACATGGTTCTCGGCGGTTTCAAGTCTGTTATATCTCCGCTAATTCTTCGTTGTTTAACGAGCACATAACGGGCCAGAGCAACGGAAAGCGATACTGTAATGTGTGAGACAGACAGACGGACAGACGCGCTCCTGTAATAAACGCAATACGCAACCCATTATGAGACGCGAAGCAGCTAGGGTCGGCCACTTGCAGTTGAACCCGTTGTTTAGTTGCGTTGTTGTATTTCCGCCACTCGTCAGTAACAGCAATATATGCCTATCTCTCTCTCTCTCCTTCTCTGTCTTTGCAGCGTACTTCGTACCAGTTGGTGCGACTGTCTTGTGTTCTTTTAAGTCGACCGACCATTTGTCCGTCCGTCCGTTCGTCCGCCTGACCACCACCTCACCTGTGCACTGTGCACGCCACTTACCTTGTGAGACGATGCTGAGTCGTACGGGCTGCGGCCATGACTCGCGTTTGTGCCCGGCATCATTAGACTTCTATTAATAAAGCACGCTCGTCAATAGTGTGTATCTTAGCTAGCGGCGAATGAAATAATTTTTGAAAGCACTACTTCGGACATAGCAACTTTTTGTCAGAGCAAAACCATTTATTCAGTGACGTATTAGCTAAAGGGGCAAGGAAAGGGGGTCTGAAAATTGTCCAAAAAAATTTTGGTCGAAAAATTGTCGTTTAGAAATGCCTGAAAAATCGCATTTTGGGGAAGCTTTTGGGCAGAATTAAATTTTCAGCATCAATTATCTTTTCTGTCAAAAAATTGCAGTTAATGTCAAAAAATTGCAGTTAATGTCAAAAAATTGCAATTTTTGTTGTTCGGCATTAAAAGTTTATTTTGACGTTATGCCCTATATAAATTTATTATTCATTCACTTATTTAATTATTTATTTAATTTATATATAGTTGTTTAACCGACGACTCCGCTGAGTTTGCTCGTTACATTTGCAGCGGAAATGGTTAAAATGCATGCAACACTTGCACAGAATAGTTCTGGTCAGAGTCAGAATGCGCGCTGCCAATGAATTAACAACGGCAAACGCATTCATTACCAGTAAGTAGCATGAATGCTGTTTTTATACAGTCAGTAATTAGACCGAATTTTAAGCGTTGTCGACGACTGCGGCCATTATATGCACTCTAACAGTCAGCGAGAGAAACGGCAAGAAAAAAAATTATGCAAGCGAGTGGTCAGCATTTTTGCATAAAACTGGAAAATCGAGAATTCGAATCCAACTTTTGCTGAATTGTGCGTGCGATTTTCTAGCACGTTGATGTTTTGGTTTCACTTGACCTTATTAAACAGAATTATGAAAAAATAATCGTAACATTGCTGACTAAAATTGCACTTTGTTTAATATTACGTTAAGCTGTTTCTTCGTGCTAATTCGGTACAGTTTTTTTTTTCAAAACGACACTGATTGATAGATCGATCGTTTCTTGTAAACTTTGCGCGGTATATTATAAGTAAAATATTGTGGTGTTTACACGATCCAACAAGCGTCCAGCAAACTTCCAGCAAATGTATTCAAAGTACACGTAGTAATGCTGAACGTTTGCTGGATCGTGTAAACACCCTCTATGTTACGCCAGATTGTCGTCTGTTTGCTCACAGTGTGCGCTTATAGTCAGTTGCTATTTATTGTAAAAAAACTACATTCGTTTGTAACTTTTTTCTGTTATGCGTTTTCATTTAATTTTCGCTTAATTATTGTTATTTAATTGTATTTAATTGCACGCAGCTTACAAAAATGTTTCTCGTACATGTCCTAACTGCGTATGCAGTATTAAACTCTGTTTATTTGTACCGCCTGACCGTAACCATTGCGCTACAACCTCGTCGTTACGGACGTAGGCATATAAAGAAGGATATTTGTGTGGCGCAGTAGACTAATTGTTCACTCGTCTGCGAGTTTCGAATGCTGAAGATGCTTAGTTTATATACGGCTCGGCAGTGGAGAGCTATGGAGAGCATTAGCCTTTGGGTCGGTCGGCAGGCGGGCACGACGCGTGCGGTCTGTTTAAGCATTGTTTTGACACATCATGTTGTGAATGTGATTGACGCACCAGGCAGTACTCGATGCTCTCTATCTTTCGGCGTTGGCGTCAGTGGCGCTGCCAGCCAGCTAAACTCCGAGAATTTACCAGGGTCTTCGAAGGAAGTACACTCCTGAAAATATTTGCCAGGTTCTTATAAGTACTAAATTAGTAGTTATAGTCGTCGTCGTCGTCGTTAACGCGTAGTCGGCGAGTACCGTAGCGTCACCACCGAGTGATTGATGAACCAAAAGTGAATATTGTAAATATTGAGACTGAGTAAAATAACTAAATTGTTGGCACTAGATCTTATATTTTACGGTCAGGCTGGAGGAGAATTCACAGCGCTCCCCAAGTCCTCTAGCTTCTAAGGGGAGGGAATGGGGCGACTGCAGTCGTGTATACGTGTTGCTGTAATTTTTGACATTTATGCTGTAAAGCGTCTTCGGCACTCTTCTGTCGTCTGTCGGTCTGTCGCCAATCGTCTGTAACAAATGTATTGTGGCTAGCCGTTAAGGTTAGGGGAAAAACTTTTTGCACGAATAATTAGCCCTATGTCTTATACTTAGACATGGAATTTTTCGGTTATTTAGCGCAAGTAAAATTTTTTAAAGTTGGAGTTGAACAGAGGGTGTAGGAAAAATGTGCGTTTTTCAACGGCAAACTAGCCATATCTTGGAAACGGTGAGAAATAGAGCCAAGGTTACTATATTCACTAACAAAAATTGCATATTGGTTTTTGAATGACATAAAATGATAAAAAATTATTAACTTTGGATGACCTTGAAGGTCAGTACTGCAACAAAAACTGTATAGGCTGTAGCGAGCGGTCTTTCCTAGCGACAGCTGGGCTGTCTTGCTACAAGTTATTATTCGTGGAAGGAAAGAGAAGGGAAGAGGGAAGGAAAGGGGAAAAATGAAAAGCCCCAATTCACATTTTTGGCTATGCCAACGCTTGCCAGGACCGCGGGTAGAGACGCCCTTGGTGTGCTTCAGCAGCTGAGGCTGGGAGCGAGGAGCGAACGCAGCAACCAGTGGCACTAAACAGGCGCCGAGCTGCTCAGAGTTGCTGGGCTGCTGTCAGCAGGTGACAGGTGTGGGCGTTTCATCCTCACACGCCCCGCTCACGCCTTCTTCTAATACCGACCATAGCTTCTCCCTGGCACTCTCGCTAGCTGTCTCGTTACACTCGGTCGTTGCGCCTAAAAGTGTGTTCAAACCGACAGAAATGCACCGAACTAAAATGAATTAAATTGAAATGAAAGCCATTCGCTCCCATAACTTTAACCACAACTCTATCCCTAACCGTAACCGTAGCCGTAGGCGAAATACAGCATTAAGCTTCGGCGAAGTTAGACAAGCAATTTGAGCTAATGCTCACGAAACGCGCGAAAGCCTATAACAGTTCCGGTTCAGTAGTTTAGCTGAAAATTGGGGTGTTCAAGCTAAGTTAATATACAAATACCAAATTCTCTATCTGGATCCCATAACGGTAGTTCCGTGGCGTCACCTTGTAAATGATATAGACTTGCGTCGCAGCCCGAAATCGCCAAAAAATCCACAAAACCTCCTATTTAGCGTTCAAGGTCATTCAAGGTCATTGAATTCGGCGCCAATCAAGAGCCAATGTACGACTTCCTATTAGTGATTGATAGTAACCTAGGCCCTGTTTCGCACCGTTACTGAGATACAGCGACTTATTGGCCAAAAATCGCAAATTTTGTCCACTGCCCTTTCATTTAGCGCCCTCTTTAGGGGTGACCCCCTTCGAATTTATGGATAAGCTTTACAGTTTCTGAAACTAAAGTCTTCCAGGCAGCCGACGGTGAAGATTTGGTGATCCTAGCTTGGACCGTTTTTGACTGATCCACCCGTGTGACAGACAGATGGACAGACAGACGGACGGACAGAATTGCGATGGCTAAGACGCGCTGAAAGCAGTAGCTGCTTTTGCGCATAAAAACGCTCAATGTTCGTACCGTACGTGTAACTGCTAATCGGTTTGGTGAATAAAGTTGTAGGTTCTGCGTGATAATAAGCAAAACGTAAAAGCGTATGGCGTTCGCAGCAGTGGTCCATGATGCGCAGGTCGCACATCGTCACAGTGTCACTGGAGCACTTAAGTTAATTCACTTCCCTGCAGTCTGCAGCGAAGCTTCTCGTTCCGTTGGACGCTCTTGCGGTGTCAATTTCGCGCGTGGTCGAGTTTGACTCGGGAGCAAATCCTCACGGGTGCAGGGCGAACATTAGCGGCGCTTTCGACGCGGTTCGTTAATCGAATCTTTCTCGTTCGATCCCGTGCACTGTCCTGCTGCGGCGGCTCGAGGTGTCATAACGGTGTCCGGACATAACCCCTCTACCCCCGAACATAACCCCTTTTAAGACAGATCCTCTCTCCGTGCTTACATTGCTGATGACTACTTGCATTTAGGACGTGGCAGAATGCGGTCGGCCAGTTACGCGTCTTAAGGGGGGGATTGTGACCTTTGGTGTTACGTTTCACCCCGGCAATGAAGAGGGCGAAGGGGGAAGAATTCTGCGCTATAGGAGTTATGTCCGGGGGGTTATGTTCTACTTTCGTCATCAATGGCCTGATGGTTGCGTTTGAGTTCACTGCGCAGATCTATGCCGAGCATGCATATATGCGCGTCGATTCCCAAGCGACAGGGGAGGGGATAACGTTCTACTAATATTTGGACTGGGGACTCTTTCACGAATGCCCGTTCTTCGAATATTTGAAGAGTAATAGCAGTAACTTAGGCCTACAGAGATTTTTTGTCCGTGATGCCCGAAACTTGGTCGGTCGATTCTCAGGAAAATTATTAAACCTGTAGCGACCAGATGTCTAAAGCTAAAAAGACACCAAATTCGATATCACTACCAGACCCCGTAGCCGGATTTCAAGCGGCCTACTTTAAAGAAGAAAAAAGAAACGCAGGAGAAAGAAAAAACGGGAGGAGAAAAGGAAAAATAAGAAGAAAGGAGCATTCGTCACTGTATGACCCCCAACCGTGGAAAGAGACGGACGCCTAGAAGCATGCATGCAAGTATTCAATGATTCATGGGCATGTGCTCCTTGGGACATGTCACTCGCAGCGCACGCGTGCATCGGCGACCATTTTGTGCGCCGCGTGTCTGCAAATCCACCATACTCACTTACCGGGTCTGCGCACATATAAGATATAGGCTACGTCTTACTCTAAGTTATAATACACAGAAAGATGTAGGCCTGCTTATTTTGCTGATATTTTATTTCCGAGAAGATACTGGTTTTCCAATGCGTGTTGACGAGCTACGCAAACTTACGACGCAAGTGTGTCTGTGTCTGGAATGCTTTTTTATCGTGTTTTTAGCTACCTAGCTTTAGTTTCTCTTTGTACATATATTATTCTGTCTTCTCTGCTTTATGTTACACTGTACTGTGTGAATTGAAATAAATATAAAAATGCTGCTGCGTTTTTTTCTTCACAGGCCTTCATCTGACGAAGCTCGGCTTTCGACGCTGTCGATTCGGCTGCACGGTGATCTGAGCAATAACTGAACGTGATAGAAAAGTTTCAACTATAATGCTAACTGTCAGTCTGTCATGTGTCTGAACAGTCAAAAGCCACGACTGTGGAGTGTGGAGAGTATATGGTCTTTTGCAGAGCCGAACGTGGAAATTTTGTGATCTTAGTTTGTGTCGTTTTGATAGAATCGCAAAATTTGACAGACACACAGCCGGGCGGACGGACGCCTCGACGATAGCTAAAACAGGGCATCTGCATAGTAAGATACACTGAGTTGCTGACGCCGTGTGAAAACATTGCATAGCTTCTGACTGCAGAGAGCGGACTATCTCGTAAGTTTTACGCACGAGTGGCTGGTACTTTTGAGACGGTTTTCAAACGCTTGCGAACAAACGGAAGCGTCGACAAGTGTAGATGGATAAAAGCGTCCCGAGCGTAGGTCGGTGTCGGCATTTACTTACCAATGAGACACAGTCAGTCAGGCGGTCAGCCAGTCGTTTTCAAGTTCCGCTCCGGCTGATACTCACTTTGATGCTGTTATCTTTGCCGTCCAGCAGGCAGTGCTCACTCTCCAGTCTCGCTGGCGCTGCATCAACTTTCCCCGCAGGTCGTGCGTCGATGCGCCTAACGAACTGAGCGATCGCTTGGCTTCAATGCAATGATGGCCCCGTAGGGCGGACGACGGCGAATAGATGGATTCTATAGGCGTCAAGTAATTGCTACTAGCGACCTGGCCTATGTAACAACGTAAGAACGTCGAATTTCTTGGAAGTCACGTCTCACGCGTTCTTTTCTTCTGTTCTTGACGACTGAAATTCGATCGAATTCGATCATTGACAGACCTCTGCAAGTTTTTTCTCTACCAATACGTAGGCCCTACCGTACGTAATACCCCGTTTACACGATGAAGCTGGCTAGATGAGCTGGCTCGTCCAGCTAACATATATAATTGCTCGATGTTTGCTTGATCGTGTAAACGAAGTATAACTGTTTACTCTATAGATGCACAGTCAATATAGCACATGTCGGGTGTGTGGGTCAAACGTGACGACTGTGACTAAACGACATCAACTATTGACTGGTTTGATGTGAAATGACAAATCTTCTGATTGACTTCAAACGTGTCAGAGACAGGCTGGCGGCTTGCTGCATTCGTTGCCGTCGACATCTTTATAGTTATTGTGTCAGGAAATTCGCTGCATTCTATATGCGGTTCGCAGTTTTCGCACAAATGCCGTCATTGTTAATTGTGTTGATAGCCTTTTTTGCGCACGCATCTTAAGTAAAAATGTTCTTTGTTTAGCGTTCTTCGGTATTGCAGTTGTACTACTGCAATAAGCTTAGACAACAAGTAATTTGAGCAAAGCTCGTGAGACGCGCAACAGTCTTAGCAGTTTTTATTCGCAGGTTGTCTTGAGTCTATCTCCAGATATTTCTACGCAATAACTCTTTATGCGTACCTCGCAGCCGATAATCGCAAAAAAACATTAAATCCCTATTTTTAGGGGGGGGGGGTTCAGGGTCATTCAAGGTTATCGATGTTGACGCCATTAAAAAGTCGTCGCTAGTGCTTTAAGTTTGCTTCAAGTTTGCTTCAAGATGTGCTTCATGTATGCTTCATGTACAGTATGCTTCCTCGTGTAAACGGGGTATTAATGACAGAATATAACATGATTATTGCATGTTTCATACGTGGCCGTGTACAGGTAGCCTGCCACGGCAAAGAGGCCGCGGCACGCTGTGACAGTAAGTGGCAGGGGTAAGTAGTTGATGGAGCAATGCTGACGTCGACTTAGCACAACTCCAGTCTACAGCTCACCAGCAGCTGTACCATGATGACGTGCAACGTGCGACGTCCGATGCTGGTCGCTGTCCTACTGGCGTTGTCTGCTTGTCCCGTCTCCGCTTCGCTCTCGCCCTTTAGTGAGTACCAGATCGCAAATTCGACGACTTTTTACGCGCGACAGCACCTAATGCTAAGCGCGTACTAGCTGTCGTAATTCTGTACGTCCGTCCGTTTCTTTGTTTTAATATATTCAAACTGAGAGAAAATAGAGACTCCCGGTTTTCGCCGTATGATAGCGTGGAGTTTCTCTCTGACAAAATTTCGTGCTCTTTGACCTGTGACCTTGACATTCAATAGATTTTCTTGCGGTTATTACGATACATGGTGGTGCAAAATTCCAACTTGCTAACTGCAGCGGTTTATGAGTTATCCTGCTGACAGTAAAACAGACAAACAAATGTAAAAACATTGCCTTGATGCTGAAAACAATATCGCAGTCGTCGCTACCGCGGACAGTAATGATGATGATGATGATGTGTAGAGTCCGGCTGTGCTGACGGCAGTACGGAGGGTCTTCAGTCTGTTCAACAGGTTGGCGTAGGGGGCGTGGCTAGGTCATTGGGGGGCGTCGCCGCATGTGACGGTCAATGGAGTGGACACATCGACAACGCGTCATCTCTGTGTTCCCGTGACTGGACCGTCTGTGGCTGGAACACGCTGGACAACCTGCGCACGTTAACGCGCGATCAGCTGACGTCGTTGAACGGATGTTACGCGCTCAATGCTGCACAGTATGACGGACAGTGTTATCCCTGCCGCGACCAGGTAACTGTACAGTGTGGGCCAAAAAAGTTGCACCCTTTTGGTAGTTTAGTTTTCTCCATTCTTTTTGGATGCATTGTACATTTTCTTTTTACGTTGTATTTGTCTTTTATGATGCATGACTGCAGCCGAAAGTTGTGAAAGCAGTACCTGTGCGAGGTACGTGTAATTTAAAAAATTTTGTGACTTTTTTGCGATTGTTCCAAGATGTTGGATGTCGTTTTCAGGGCTGAAAAACCTACATTTTTAACGAAAATATGTAAGTTTTCGTTTTTTAGGTTTTAAGGTGTTTTATATTGGGGGACTTTTCTGTCCAATTAACACCGTGCGCAAAATTACGACCCAGGAAAAAACATTTTATAACCTTGTCCGTCACATAATCACATTTTTTCTATGAATTAAAGCAAAATGGAATAATTAAAAATCACGATTAAAATAGTAAATAAAATATGATATGTTATGAATTTCATAACAAGCAAATCTTTTTCTTAAGCAACGTAGAAATTAGGCTTCTGAATTTCTAAAAGTTTTTCGAAACCTTTTTGTTGAAAAACCTTTGAAAACCCTAGGTTTCTGCACCTATTTTCCAGCCCTAATCGTCTCCTGTGCAGGATCGTCTGGTAGCGGTCGGATCAGGCTGTGTGCATGGGACGTCGTCATCTGCGGCGTGTGTAAGTGACGGACAGCGTACAAATGTTGCGTGCTGTGCGGCCATTGGGTCAAACAATCGTTCATCGTCGTCACCGTCGTGTGTCTATCGACCCGGGCTTGTCAATGGCGTACTGTGCTGTCAGCAGTCTGGTACACAACTCGTCTTCATTTCCTGTTAGATTCGCGCAAATAACATCGTGAGCTAGTGCAGTTCAAAAACAAGAAAAGCCCTGCTACCGCAATGGGGAACGCCCAACAGCTGTGCATGTTTAAAAGCCCAGTAAAACAAGATCTAAGTCAGTCGCCAGAGGGCGCCAGAAGACCGGCGGCTAAATTATCTATAATGTTTTACTCGTACTCACCAGAGTGAGCGACCTCGGTCGCGCAGCCAATGCCGTATCGGCTGAAAATCGCAAATTTTTCTTACTCTCTCTTATTTAGCGCCTTCGTTCGGGTTAACCCCCTTCGAATTTATGGAAAAGCTTTACGGTTTCTGAAACTAGAGTCTTCCGGGCAGCCGACGGTGAAGATTTGGTGATTTTAGCTTGCACAGTTTTACTGATCCACCCGTGTGACGGAAGGACAGACAGAATTGCGATGGCTAAGACGCGCTATAGCATGAGTAGCTGCTGTTGAACACACTATTAGCACACTGCATTTTCTAACATGGTCAGGAGCATTGCTGGTACTCATTGCGGCCACTTATGGTTGGATGTCCACGTTAAGGCGCCACAGGAAAAAAACTGGTAGGACTAGTCTGTTCTAACTATTTTTTACAAAATGAACTATGATTGTTGGGGTCATTTGAAACTGTAGCAGGTGTACAGTTTTTTTTGAGACACGGTGTAGTACTGTAGGGCCTATGTAGCATAATCTACACTGTCCGAAAAAAGTAACCCCTAGACATCGTACAATAGTAATGTCAAATTTAAACGAATCTGAATAAAATTTAGTATGCCCAATTTCCAATAAGTTGCTGAAATGATCACCGAATTACGTTAAAAAATATTAGTTCGTACGGAAGTTATTAATTGTTGAATATCGATAACAAAATATCTCCGTTTTTACGGTGCGGTCGTGTTGTCTGACATGCATACTGCAGGTGAGTTGCCTCGTATTGTGATCGAGCCGGTTGCGTTGACTCATGTGCGGGCCGGTGAAATGTTCGTACTGTCATGTCAAGCAGTCGGTCGGCCAATACCTCGTGTCTACTGGTTGGTAGATGGTCAGCGGCTTCCCCGCGACTACAGCGTGCCGCGCCGTGTCGCTGCCTTCCAGTCAGGTACGACTAACCTACACTGTGAGGCATAAAAAACACACTGTTTTTTTTACCATAACTTGAAGAAAGGTTATCCAATTTTAATAATGTTTGGTACGCATATTCATGACACAACTGGCCATTTAATGGCCGTTCACTTTCCCACCTCACCCAACATCTGCTTTTGCACTACCTGGGAAAAACAACACAAGCAAACTATTACATTTTTATTTAATGCAATATCATTATTTGATTAAAATAATGCACATTTGGCACATTTTCCCCAAATTTCTAGCACTTTAATTGGGAGTTTATCGAATTGTTTAGTTGTGCAACTGCTGACAGTAAATATTCGAAATATCGGTCATTTGTGCAAACACAGGCATGGAGATGCATTCTCTATTCGTTGATAGCAGTGTTGATAATGTTCTGCTTCGGACTTCAACCAGTCGCTTTTTGAGTTCGTTGATATTTTTAAACAGCATCCCATAAACTTGCTGCTGCATAACACTGCAAATACTGTCGAATGGACTGATCGGAGCTGTTACGTGTCTGTAATGATTAAATTTACTGATGTTTTTCTCTTTTTTATCTCATGTTGCACTTGTTCTGTTTCCGCAGGTAATGCAGCAACAGACGTTAGGTGAGCTGAGAATTTGAACGGCCATTTAATGGCCAGTTACGTCAGAAATGTTTATACCAAAAACTATAAAAAAAATTTCTTTATCCTTCTCCAAGTTCTTATCGGTAATGTCACGGATGGTTTTCGGCGTTTTTTGTTCATTTTAACGCTGATTTTATGTGTTTAAATTTTCCCAGGTAGTGCAGAAACATGTGTTGGGTGAGATGAAAACTTGAATAACCGTTTGATTGCAAGTTGTGTCTAGAATAGTTGTACCAAAAATTATTAAAATCCGATAATCCGCCTTTATGTTATGATCGATAAATTTTTTGTGTGTTTTTATGCCTCACAGTGTAGTGGTCAAAGTGGCAGTAAAGTTGAATGAGGCCAAATTCCCGAGACCGAAGACGAAGCCAAGGCCAGTTGTTCAAAACCGAGTCCAAGACCGAGGTCAAAGATAGAACTATAAAAGTAACACTGACATCGTAAGCTCAACGTCTTTTTAAAGTGTTGATTAATGATGTCGAGGCAATCACTTTTTAACGTCGTTATTTTTTAACTCATGCGTTAACGCGTTAATTAACGCATCGGCATCATTGTATTGCTCATATTGGAGTAGATGGACTACGTCAAGAGGGTGGTTGGTGGCGTAGCGTAGTTGGTAACACGTTTCAGCTGAAACGAAGTTACTCTACGCCGGGCCCGGTTAAGTACTGCGATGGGTGACTGCCTGCAGGCAGGTAAACCATCTCGGTGCGAAGCCCGCCAGCTAGGTAGACTCAGCCTTCTACTTTCCATGGGACGGTAAAATGAGTAGTAACTGATTTATATGGGTTACGGAAGGTGGGGACCTAGGTACAGCTGACTGGGGTTGCCTAGCCGGCCGCTGCGCCAGCCTGTGTCTGCAGGCTGCACACGGTGGCCGTGCGGCAGGCGGCTCTGGTTAGTGACGAAAGCGCATTAGAGGCGTGCACATG